>WNGK01000760.1_pt1 | contig 39833 bp, 28 predicted proteins | sample 5400601 | NCBI WGS metagenome assembly WNGK01 (sample SAMN13153376, study PRJNA577476) | soil metagenome | isolation source: 60 cm soil or saprolite under Garry oak tree replicate 1 | place: USA:California | collected 2016-06-15 | reverse complement strand
CTATCCGCTCACCCCCGGTTCCCGGGAGATCCGCCAGCTCCGCCCATGGGAGAACCCCTACAACACCCTGCGCCCTCATCCAGCCCTGGGCGATCTCCCGCCGCAACAATTTCTGCGCCAGCTCTCATCTCAACGAAAGGAATGAAAAGTGTCACCCATCTACTGGACGAGTACACTCCCTTGCAAAATGAACCGCGCCTGGCGCAGAATGCCACGGGCGCCTTGCCATGTCGGAGACAAGCCACGATTCGCGGACTTTGCGTGCGTTCGCGCCTGCGCTTGCGCTGCTATTCATTTGCCTGGTCATCAACTACGTTGACCGAGGCAATCTCTCCATTGCCGCTCCGCTGCTGAAACGCGAGCTGGGTCTTTCAGCGTTAAAACTTGGTATTTTGTTTGCGGCATTCTTCGTCACTTACACGGCGATGCAGTTTGTGATCGGCTCGCTGGTGGATCGTTTCGAGGCCAACACGATCCTCGCCGCCGGATTCCTGCTGTGGTCGCTTGCCACCACGACCACCGGCCTGGTGCGGGGATTCGCCATTCTGCTGACGATGCGGCTGATTCTCGGCATTGGTGAATCGGTCGCTCTGCCGGCGTCCTCAAAGATTCTGTGCCGCCATCTGCCGGAATATCATCGCGGCTTTGCCAGCGGAGCTCTGATGTCAGCACTGCGGTGCGGGAATGCCGTTGGCACTTTCGGCGCTGGGTTCTTGATGGCAAAGTTTGGCTGGCGGCCTGTCTTCATCTGGGTGGGACTGGTCAGCATATTGTGGCTACCGGCCTGGTGGAAATGGATGCCGCGCAATGATCCCGGCGTTACTCATTCCGACCCAGCCGATTGTGACCCAGCGCATTCTGACCCAGAATCTCCCGAAATGATTGATATCTGGCTGCATCGATCATTTTGGGGGACCTGCATTGGACACTTCTCCTGCAACTACCTTTTTTATTTCATGATCACGTGGCTGCCCACCTACCTGGTGCTCGAGCGGCATTTGACGATGGCGACTATGACCACCGTCGCCAGCATGTATTACTCCGTGGACGCTGCTTCCGCAATCGCCGGAGGCTGGCTGCAGGACTTCGCCATACGCGGCGGCCACTCGCCTACCGTGGTGCGCAAGTCAGCCATGGCAATTGGATTTGCGCTAGCCGCCGTCGCAATCATTGCCTGCGCGGTTGCTGGCACGAAAACCTACGCTCTCTGGCTGATGGCTGCCGGCGTAGGCTGCGGATTGACCGGCCCGGGCCTGTTCACGTTTCCGCAAACACTGGCCGGGCCCAAGGCCGTTGGTAAATGGTACGGATCGCAAAACGGCTTCGCCAACTTCGCCGGCGTAGCCGGGCCGTCACTGACAGGATTCGTAGTCCAGCGAACCGGAAATTTCCTTCTGCCCTTTGTGATCGTCTCAGCCCTCTGCATCGTGGGCGCGATTGCGTTTGTGTTCGTGGTCAAACGTGTCGAGCCGGTCAGGTGGGTCGAGAAGCGCGACCCAGCACTCGCGACTGCGGGCGCTCAAGCTTAAAACTATATTCCAAAGTTTCGCTGGATGACCAAGCTTCGACTCGGAAACATTGCTGGGTGCCCCAGGTCTCGACGCAGTTGCGAGACCTGGGAATATCGTTCCTTGAATGTTCAACCGTCACAGACACTGTGTCTCGGTTTTCCTACTCTGTGTTTCGTGCCTCAAGCCCTGCACCGTTTTTATGGCGGACGCGATCTGCACTTCCTCACGTTCAGTTGTTACCGGCGGCTGCCCCTTTTCAGAAACGTGACTGTTTGTGAGTTATTCCTGCACTCTCTCGAACGCGTACGTCCTGACTTTTGTGCGGAGTTTGGAAGTGAGTGGTGGAACTACATTCCCAGGTCTCGCAAATACGGCGAGACCTGGGGCACCCAAATTTCGGTCCCCCTCTTATATCGGTGCCGGGTTGTCACACTTCTCCCCGATTTTGGAGAAGTGGGAACGTGAAATCATTTCTGGCACGCAACCAACCAGCTACGGGTCAAGGCTAAGAGTGCTGGCCGACTTCCAGCAGTTGCAGTTCGCGACGTGAAGACCGCTGGAGGCGATCAGCACACGTGCTGTTGTGCTGGGAGCGGCTTGCTGGGAAACGGGGGCAGATGGCATTAAGGTTCAACTCGCGGGGGATTCAATCTGTGGCGAGAGTTCACAACGCAACCGTCTGAGGACGGCGATCCTGACGCATCACGTTTTATTCCATCATGCTTCGCATAAAGAAACCGTAAAGGCGAGGTAGCTACGGATTCAGGTAGTTACACTGATCTGAGACTGGCAACTCGGGAGGTGATTTTCAGGATGGAACGTTCACGGATTTCAGCGGAAGAGTAAAGGAGAACACCGATCCTTGCCCCAATTGACTGGTGATTCGAATCGTTCCTCCATGAGCTTCGACAACCGCTTTCGCAATCGCCAGACCCATTCCCGTGCCCTGCACTGAATAACGGTTGTCCTTGCCACGGTAGAACTTGTCGAAAATTAGCGCCTGCTCAAGCTCGTCAATTCCCGGCCCGCGGTCTGCAATGCTGACGACGAGTTCTGCGTCGGTTCTTTCCACAGAGATTTGGATCGGAGATTCTGATGGCGAATACTTTGCCGCGTTCTCCAGCAATTGCTGGAGAACATTCACCATGAGTTCGAGGTCGAACTCCACCCAAGGGAGTTCAGCCCTGGTATCAAACTTAATCGGATGCCCGTTGACGGCCTTCTTTGCCGATTCCAGAGCCCGGTCGATGGCCGCGCCTATGTCGTGTGGCATGAGATGGAGTTCCACCTGCTTCGATTCGAGACGCGCCATCTGCGTGGCCTCTTCGACCAGGTGGTTCATGCGATCGGATTCCTCATTGATGACCGTGAGCAATTCGTTCTGTTGCGGACCGTCGAGGCCTCCGGAGAGCAAGCTCGTCGCCGAGGCTTTGATCGCCGTCAAGGGTGTACGGAACTCGTGCGCGACAGAATCGAGGATGACAGACCGCAGTTTCTCATTTTCACGAGCGGCCTCGGCCTTGCCGACATTCTCTATCGCGCGAGTGCGCTCAATCGCAATGGCAACCAATGTAGAGAGGGCATCGAGGCTTTCGTGAGACAAAGTCGTGCCAGAAATTCCGATTGAACCAACGCTCCTCACGCCGAGCCGAAGTGGAACGTAGGCCAGCGCATTTTCTAAATTGATGACCGGCTCGCCTCGTGCGGCAACCGACTGTAGCCGCACGGTTTCAATTTCGCGACTATCCGGGTCGGAACGATACACGTCGGTTCGGTCCGACACGAAAAGTGCCGCATCCTTGCCGCCGAAAGTTTCGACCATGTGATGCGGCACTAAATTCAGCAGCTCCGGCACGCTTTCGAGCGTTAGCAAACGCTGACTGAAGGCGTAGAGGTGCTCAATCTCGCGCCGACGCTGGTTCGCTCTCATCGTTTCGCGGCGCGCGCGTTCAGAAAGCTGTCCGGCAATCATCGCGGTGGTGAGAAAAGCGAAGAGCGCAACCCAATTTTGTGGATCGGCAATGGTGAATGTGCCGAAGGGGGGAAGAAAGAAAAAGTTAAAAGCGAGCGTCGAAAGCAGCGCGACAAAAGCGGCATACCAGAATCCCCAGTTGGCCGAGACGACCAGGACCGCCAGCAGGAACGTCAACGCAACGGTCGTCACATTCGCGTGTAGGCCGTGCTTGTAGAAGAGCACGATTGCAGGCACAATCATTGCGCAAACGAGCGTTCTAAAACCGAACTTGGCCGGTGATGTCACGGCGTGATTGTAACTTAAGCCGCTTGCAGGCGTCTGAGCCGCTGGCGAAACCCCGAGCACAGCCGAGGGGCCTCTCCTTTCTCGACAAACTGTAGAACTCAGATGACAATGGCTCTGTGCAGAAGCGTCCAGAACAATGGCTGGAAGAGGTCGCGCCAGAGAAGAAGCAAGGCATTTTCAAGTTGTTCCTTGGTTACGCCCCTGGCGTGGGGAAGACCTACAGCATGCTGAGCGAAGGCATCCGCCGCTACAGCCGTGGTGAGGACGTTGTAGCTGGCGTGGTGGAAACTCATGGGCGCAAGGCCGTCGCAGACTTGGTGGCCAAGCTGGAAACCGTTCCGCGTAAGCAGATCGACTACAAGGGAACCGTGTTCGCTGAGATGGACGTCGAAGCGATCCTGACACGAAAACCCGCGGTTGCGCTTGTCGATGAACTGGCGCACACAAATATCGAAGGCAGCAAGCATCCCAAGCGCTACCAAGACGTGATCGATCTTCTCGACTCGAAGATTGATGTTGTCTCCACCGTGAACGTGCAGCACATCGAGAGTCTCAATCCGCTAGTGGAACGTATTACCGGTGTTCACGTTCGCGAAACCGTTCCCGATTGGGTGATCCAGCGCGCGGAAGAGATTGTGATGTCCGACCTCACGCCGGAGGCACTACAGACTCGAATGCGGCGCGGAGACGTTTATCCACTAGACCGTGCGGAGCGGGCGCTCGGGAACTTCTTTCGTCGCGGAAACCTGATCGCCCTTCGCGAACTGGCGCTGCGTCAAGTCGCGCAGGTGGTGGACAAAAGCTTGGAGGCGCACTGGACACGCGAAGGCCTGCAGCCCGCTGTGACAGTCCGCGAGAAGATCGCGGTGGCCATAAGTTCCAATCCCGTGGCGCAATATCTGATTGCTCGCGGCGGCCGCATGGCACATGGGATTGACGCTGAATTCTACGTGATTTACGTAGACTCACACGCCGATCAGGAGGGTGACAATCGCCGCTCTTTGCAGGAAAACATCCGGTTCGCCGAGAACCTCGGCGCGACGGTTGTCCGGCTGCCGAAAGGGAACATCGCCGAAAGAGTGGCTGAGTTTGTTCGCGAAAAGCACATCACGCACGTCATCTTCGGACGCTCGGCGCAAGAGGGCTGGCGCAAGTACCTGTATCTGACCGTGATTCAAAAGTTCCTGCGCCACGCGCCTCCGATCGACGTGCACATTGTGACGCAGGAGGCCAAGTGACTCCGGAGAACCATCACCGGGCAGATCATCGTTCTGTAGAGCATCGGCGCATTCTCATCGTGGACGACGAGCCGCAAATCACGCGCGTGTTGCGTACTTCGCTGGACGTTCATGGCTACGATTTGCGCGTAGCCAACGACGGAGAGACGGCATTGCAGATCGTCCGAGACTGGCCACCCGATCTGATGATCACAGACCTTTCGATGCCGGTGATGGACGGGCTGGAACTCTGTCGCCGGTTCCGAGTCAAATCAAACGCTCCAATCATCGTGCTCTCGGTGAAAGGCGAGGAGCGCACTAAAGTGCAGGCACTCGATGCCGGTGCGGACGATTACGTGACCAAACCGTTTGGCATAAATGAACTCCTCGCGCGCGTCCGGGCGAACCTGCGACGTGCTCCGCAGGAAGAGATTAGGGGAGGAGTGATCGAGGATGGCGATTTCCGCGTCGATCTGGACGCGCACGTGGTTTCCGTCCGTGGCCGCGAACTGAAGCTGACACCAAAGGAATTTGAGCTGCTCGTCTATTTTGCCCGTAACCCGCACAAAGTTGCTACGCATCGCAAATTGCTCGCTGCGGTCTGGGGCGCAGCCAGCACCGAGCAACCGGAATACCTGCGCGTGTTTATCGGCCAGCTCCGCAAGAAAATCGAAGCCGATACGGGATCGCCTGCCTACATTCTGACCGAGCCCTGGGTGGGATACCGTTTTGAGCCCAAAGGCGTGATCTCGTAGTAGAACTCATCTTAGTAGGCGGCACGTCACATTTGGCGAGACGGTTGGAATACCTTCGGTTTGCTGACAACCCGTCCGAAATCGTCAGACCCGCTCGCGCTGGGCTGAGAGTGGTCGGTTTTCTGGTGCATAATAATATATCGTATTACGATATAATAGATTGTGCCGATCAAGGTTGCGATTGCGGATTACCGCGCGTTAGCCGAGTTGCGCTATCGAATACGTCTTTTTCTGCGTGAAGGGGACGCCGCGGCCCGCCGCCTGGGCCTTGAACCACAGCAGTATTTACTCTTTTTGATGATCTCCGTTCGCGTCCCAGAAGCCGATCAAGTGCATTTACCAGTACCGCGCCACGTGTGCGCAACTCCGTAATTTCCGTTGCTGCGACCAAAGCTGTATCTCCCTTACTCGGAGCTGCAAGCTATCGCCGCGCTGTGAAGCAACTTCTGACGAGCGTAGTGCGGGAAATCTGCACGCTACGTTCTGTGGGAGCCGGGGAGCGGGCGACCGCCCCTGGCCACCCGGTGGGCGGTCAGTGATGGTCGTCCCTACCGCGACAACTATTCCGGCAACGAGTTTTCCGCACCAGCCGAGCGCTCGGCAGTCGGAGTTGGCAGGGGCGGGTCTTGTGGAAGCAATTCCAACAGATCAAGGAGCGGTTTCCACTAGTGCGACCAAAGCTGTATCTCCCTTACTCGGAGTTGCAAGCTATCGCCGTGCTGTGAAGCACCTTCTGACGAGCGTAGTGCGGGAAATCTGCACGCTACGTTCTGTGGGAGCCGGGGAGCGGGTAACCGCCCTCGGCCACCCGGTGGGCGATCAGCAATGGTCGTCCCTACCGCGACACTAATCCCGAGAAAAGACAAAGGCAAGTTGCTTCATCTCTACCGTGCGGACGACCTTCGTGTGCGCGAGAAGAAACGGCTCTGAGCAATAGTGACACCTTCACATGTTTGAAGGGAGATTCCGAGCATGGATATGCAGGACTTGATTTGGGTAGCGGTTGCGATCGCGTTCTTCGCGTTGTCAATCGGCTATGTGAAATTCTGCGATCGGGTGAAGTGAGGAAAATGGCATGGCACTGGAATCGTTGATCATGCTCGTCGTGAGTGTCGCAACAGGTGTGTATCTGCTGTATGCCCTGTTGCGACCGGAGAAGTTCTAATATGACCGCGAATGGCTGGTTTCAAATACTGCTGTTCTTCGCGCTGATTTTCCTGGTTACTAAACCGTTGGGAATTTTTATGGCGCGCGTTTTCAATCGAGAGAAGACCTTTCTCGATCTCGTGCTTCGGCCAGTCGAGAGGCTCCTCTATCGCGTGACAGCCGTTGACGAAAATCACGAGATGCGCTGGACGGAGTATGCCATCTCCATGCTGCTCTTCAGCGTGGTTTCGATGCTGGTGCTCTACTTCATCCAGCGGTTGCAATATTACCTTCCCTTTAATCCGCAGAAGCTGGTGGGCGTAAACCCTCCGCACCTGGCTTTCAATACCGCCGCTTCTTTCACCACAAATACGAACTGGCAGACCTACAGTGGCGAGACCACGATGAGTTATTTCACGCAGATGGCCGGCCTCGCCTACCACAACTTCACATCGGCAGCAGTAGGCATTGCATTGGCCATCGCTCTCATTCGCGGGATTGCGCGTCGGCAGATGGAAACCATTGGCAACTTCTGGGTGGACCTGGTGCGCTGTTGCCTTTGGCTGCTGCTACCGTTCTGCGTTGTCGGAGCTCTGTTTCTGGTGTCCCAGGGCGTCCCCCAGAACCTGAAGCCGTATGACAAGGTGAAGTTGGTTGAGCCGCAGCAAGTGCCGAAGGTGGACACGGCCGCGAAGCCGGTGATTGGGCCCGACGGCAAACACGCCACAGATACAATCACGACCCAGACTATTGCGCAGGGCCCAGTGGCTTCGCAGGAAATCATCAAAGAATTCGGGACAAATGGCGGCGGCTTCTTCAACGCGAACAGCTCGCATCCCTTCGAGAATCCTACGCCGCTTTCAAATCTCTTCGAGTTGTTCTCAATTTTCGCGATCAGCGCGGGGCTCACATACACCTTGGGCCGCATGACGGGTTCGCAAGCTCACGGATGGGCGGTCTGGGCAGCCATGGCGGTGTTGTTCTTTGCGGGAGTCACCACAGCGTATTGGGCCGAGTCCCGTGGCAATCCGCTGTTGGCCGGGGTTGACCAGCGTCCGAGTGCGTGGCAGTCCGGCGGCAACATGGAAGGCAAAGAGGTCCGCAACGGGATCTCCAATTCGACGCTTTGGGCCACGGTGACGACAGATACAAGCTGCGGCGCGGTGAACAGCATGCACGATTCCTATACCCCGCTCGGCGGCATGGTTCCGCTCGCGAACATCATGCTGAGCGAAACCGTGTTTGGCGGCGTTGGCTCGGGGTTGTACGGGATGGTTATCTACGTCGTACTCGCGGTCTTCATCGCCGGATTGATGGTGGGCCGTACCCCTGAGTATCTTGGCAAGAAGATCGAAGCGTATGACGTGAAGATGGCGATACTGACTACTCTCGTTTTCCCGCTGGTGATCCTGGGATTCACCGCAGTCTCGGTGCTGAAGAACTTTGGCACCTCCAGCATCCTCAATCCCGGCCCGCACGGTTTCTCGGAGATTCTGTACTCATTCACCGAGGGGGCAGGCAATAACGGTTCCGCGTTCGCCGGACTGACTGCCAACACGCTCTGGTACAACACAACCATTGGACTGGACACACTAATCGGGCGTTTCCTGATGATCATCCCCATGCTGGCGATTGCGGGCAACCTGGCGAAGAAGAAATATGTTCCGCCGTCGCTTGGTACATTCCCGGTCACAACGCCGCTTTTTGCTGTGCTCTTAATTGGAACGATTCTCATTGTCGGAGCGTTGACATTTTTCCCAGCGCTCAGTCTGGGACCGATTCTGGAGCATTTGCAGATGATGGCAGGAAAAACATTTTGAACGGAGACTGAGACGAGTGAGTCCGCTATCGGTTTTTGGCTTATTTGCGGTGACGGCAATGTTGGTTACTTATGCATGGGAGGCGAAAAGCACTTGGTTCATCCTGGCATTCGCTTTCGCATGCGTCTTGGGGTCGATCTACGCTTTTTTGCAAGGCGCATGGCCGTTTGGTCTGGTTGAGGCGATTTGGGCGGGAGTTGCAGTTCGACGTTGGTGGTTGAAAAGAATTTCAGAAGAATGACAGCACTCAGCGTTCAGCGGTGTGGCTGATAGCTGACAGCTGATGGCTAACTTATGGCAAAGAAATCAAAAGCGGTTTGGGAATGGAAGATCGTCAAACGGGCAATCGGGGATTCGTTTCTGAAACTCAACCCACGAAAGATGATGGGCAATCCCGTCATGTTCGTGGTGGAGCTCGGAAGCGTGATCACCACCGTCCTGCTCTTCAAAGGCGGCCCGGATTTCGGATTCAACCTTCAAATCACCTTGTGGCTATGGTTCACGGTGCTTTTCGCCAACTTCGCCGAGGCCATGGCCGAAGGCCGCGGCAAAGCCCAGGCAGACACGCTGCGCAAGGCAAGATCTGAGACTGTGGCAAACCGGATTGGGAGCGACGGTACTGTCACGCAGGTTCCCAGTTCGAAACTCCGAACAGGAGATATCGTTCAAGTGTCAGCCGGGGAATTGATTCCCGCAGATGGTGAAATCATCGAGGGCGTCGCTTCCGTGGACGAGTCAGCAATCACCGGCGAATCCGCGCCGGTAATCCGCGAAGCTGGAGGTGACCGCTCAGCCGTCACCGGCGGCACTCGCGTCCTCTCCGATCAGATCAAGGTGAAAATCACTTCCAATCCCGGTGAAACATTTCTCGATCGCATGATTGCTCTGGTTGAAGGCGCGGAACGCCAGAAGACTCCCAATGAAATCGCACTGAACATTCTTCTCGCCGGGTTGACGATTATCTTCCTGCTCGCGGTCGTCACACTGCAGCCTTTCGCGATCTACGCAGGCTCGCCGCAAACTGTGTTTGTGCTGGTATCGCTTCTGGTCTGCCTGATTCCCACGACGATTGGCGGCCTGCTCTCTGCAATCGGAATTGCTGGCATGGACCGCCTAATCCAGCACAACGTGCTCGCGATGTCAGGCCGGGCGGTCGAAGCCGCCGGCGACGTAAACACACTGCTTCTCGACAAGACAGGGACCATCACTTTGGGGAACCGACAGGCATCTCGATTTGTACCGGCACCTGGCGTTACCGAGCAAGAGTTAGCAGACGCAGCTCAGCTCTCATCTCTAGCGGATGAAACTCCGGAAGGCCGGTCCATCGTGGTTCTCGCTAAGGAAAAATATGGCTTGCGCGGGCGCGAGTTGGGTTCCCAGGAGGCTGTCTTCATTCCTTTCTCCGCTCAAACGCGTATGTCGGGCGTGGACCTCAACGGCTTTCAGATTCGCAAAGGCGCCGCGAGTGCGATAGAAACCTACATCTCTCTAAACGGAAGCAAATTTCCCAACGAGGCTAAAGTTACGGTCGAGGAGATCTCACGTTCCGGCGGCACGCCTCTGGTTGTAGCGGAACGAAGCCGTGGCGCCCTGGGCGTTATCGAATTGAAGGACATCGTCAAAGGTGGCATTCGCGATCGTTTCAATCAATTGCGGGCAATGGGAATTCGAACCGTGATGATCACCGGTGACAATCCGCTTACCGCCGCCGCGATTGCGCGCGAAGCCGGCGTGGATGATTTTTTAGCGCAAGCGACTCCAAAGGACAAAATGGACCTGATCCGCCGCGAACAATCCAATGGCAAATTGGTCGCCATGACCGGCGACGGAACCAACGATGCACCGGCGCTCGCCCAGGCTGACGTGGGCGTCGCCATGAATACGGGCACTCAAGCTGCCAAAGAAGCCGGCAACATGGTGGACCTGGACTCCAATCCGACGAAGCTGATTGAGGTCGTCGAAATCGGCAAACAATTGCTGATGACCCGAGGCTCGCTAACCACCTTCTCCATAGCGAACGACGTTGCCAAGTATTTCGCCATCATCCCCGCGATGTTTGCCGGAACGTTCCCAGTGCTGAACGCGCTCAATATCATGCATCTGAAGACGCCGGAGTCCGCCGTGCTCTCAGCCGTAGTATTCAATGCGCTGATCATCATCGCGCTGATTCCGCTGGCGCTGCGTGGAGTGAAGTATCGCCCACTCGGCGCTGCAGCTTTGCTGCGCGACAATCTGCTCATTTACGGGCTGGGCGGCGTAGCCATCCCATTCGTCGGAATCAAGCTAATCGATGTCCTGATCACTCGCGTCGGTCTTGCGTAGAGGCATTATGAAAAAGAATCTGCTGATTGCTGTTTTGATGACCATAACAACAACGATCCTGTTAGGGATCATTTATCCTCTCGTGGTTACGGCGCTCGCCCAAGTCCTGTTCCACGAGAAAGCCAACGGCCAGCTCATTCAGAAAAATGGCGACCTGATCGGATCTCGCCTCATCGGCCAGCCGTTCGTTTCGGACAAGTACTTCCATTCCAGGCCCTCCGCGGCAGGAAACGGATACGACGCTGCAAACTCCAGCGGATCGAACCTAGGGCCCACCAATCAGAAACTAATCGACCGCATAAAGAGCGACACGGCCACCGCGCAAGCTGACAATCCCAATACTCCCGTTCCAATTGATCTCGTCACCACGTCGGGCTCCGGCCTCGACCCCGACATCACTCCCGCCGCAGCACTGTTCCAGATACCGAGAATCGCACGAGTGCACGGTCTCAGCGAAGATCAGGTCCGTGCCCTCGTCCAGAGCCACATCTTGCAGCGCCAGTTCGCTATTCTCGGTGAACCGCGTGTAAACGTGCTGCAGCTCAATCTGGCTCTCGACGAAAAAACCGCTAAGTGAGTGGCACATCAAGCGGCAGATTGAATCCATAACTCGAACTCGCTCGCGAAACGCTCTTTGTGGCCGCTCTACGATGTTCTGGTGATCATCCAGGACGCCGGCATGCGTCCAGGGGAAGTTCCTGCTTTTGCCCCGGAGGCAAATCGAGCGTCGGATCTGTGAAATATAGCGCGCCGTCTGGGCCAAGCACTACGTCGTTGGGACTGTTGAATCTCTTTCCTTCGAAGCGATCAGCAAGAATTTGATATTTCCCGTCTTTAGAAATGGCAATGATGGCCCGAAGCACGCTGGCGCGATCAATCAATCTGCCCAGGCGGTCGTAGGTGTTGCCATCAGGATCACCGAGCAAATAACTTCTGCTTTCCGACCATCATTCAGGTTAACGCGGAAAATTTTGTTGAGAGTCTCGTCACGTAGAGGGAGCCTGCCGGGTCCCAACCGGGTCCCTCCGTGAATCCGAAGCCAGTGGCCACCGTTTGCAGCTTCGCGTCGGGCGGAATCATGCGCCAAAATTTGGGGGAACTCGCTTGCAGATCGAATTTGCGAGCACTTTCCTGAGCACTGGCAGGATGGCCAATTGCCAATGTGAGCAGGATCAACGTGAGCGTTGCTAGTATTTTCATGAATAGGTTTCTGCTGCGAGTTGGTGAAAGAGCACTCTACTCATCATCATCGTGGTGATTATCGGCCGGTGCTGAAGTTCGCCCGATGCTGAGCAGGTAACTCACCAAATCGTTGAGCTCGGCTTCGGTCAGCCTAGACCCATAATCGGAGGGCATGATCGACTGTCGCGACCGTTCGACCGCCTTGAGATCTGTCTTCGAGAAGAAATGGAATGCTCCATCAATAGATTGCAGTTGCAGCGAAAAATTGTCCTCGTTGCGAATCAACCCCTGATAGTGCTCGCCAGTTGCCGTTATTACATCCGCCATGCTTTTCGCTGGTTCTCTTTTTCCTGGATTCGTGATCGCGGCACTCATCTCTTCAGCTGTATGCGTTTGCCCGTAAGCGCTGAGGTCTGGTGCTATAAATCCTCCCCGGCCGGCAGCCATATGACAGCTCGAACATTGGCCGCTGCCAAAGAATATTGTCTCGCCGCGATAGGGATCGCCTGGTAGTGGCGCAGGTCGACCCTTCCCCCTAAGCGAAGTTAGATAACCGACAGCAGCATTGATCGCCCCCTCTCCCAAGCTGCGAAACCCTGGCATTCCGGTGCCAGGAATTCCTGCAGAGACGATGTGCCGGATCTCCTCAGCCGAGAGCTTCTGGAGTTGCGCGCTAGTAACAATATTCGGCGCACGAGCTCCGCCCATGCCATCAAGCCCATGACAAGCCGCACAATTCGCCGCAAAGACCTCCTGGCCCCTGGCGCTCCGCGAACCGTGTGTTGCTTTATGGGCGTTTCTCGTTGATTGCTGGGAATGTAGGAGACACGAGGCGAAAATGCAGACGAGGAGGACGCCTGGTAGACATAAGACCGACTTACCCGCGACACGTCGATTCCTTACCGGTATTTTTATAGTGGTTCACCCCGACACAACCAGGCCGACGATGCCGCTCCGGTCAAAATGACAGTCTCAGCGCCATCTGCCCGATGCGGCCATCGCGAGCGCCGGTTATCTGGCCGAAGTTGCTGTTGATCTCCCCGGTCGGATTCAGGAACTGGGCATGATTGAACACATTGAAGAATTCTGCGCGAAACTCGAGCGCAGTTCTCTCCGTGAGGCGAGTGTCCTTGTGCAGCGCAAGGTCCCAATTGTTGAATCCTGGTCCATGGAAGAAACGCCGTTTTGCGTTTCCTACCGAACCGATTGCCTCAGGAGAAAACGGAGATGGATCAAAATACTGGTTTCCGGGTGCGCGTGGGTTGAGGAAATGGATTCGCTGCCCATTGTAGTTGGGAACATCAGCCCCGCTACAACCGCAGAGGGAATTGTCGTCATCCTCGGTCAACGTGATAGGGAAACCTGTGGCGAATCGGGTAGTCCCCCATATGCTCCAACCCGAGAGCAACTTCCCTCGAGCACCCGACATCCCCTTGGCAAAAGGCACTTGGTACGTATAGCTGAAGACGAAATTATGTGATATGTCGAACGTAGATAGTGCTCGGCTTAAGCTGGGGTTGAAGGGGTTAATCGGATCAAAGAACCCCGAGGAGTTATCGATGGACTTGGACCATGTATAAGCTATCCGGAGTTGGAGTGCACCGACTTCTTTCTTCAGCTCGGTCTCCAGCGCATTAAACGTTGAATTCGCAGCTGTGGCTTCCCAAGCATTATTCTGGAAATCGAGCGAGCCGATTCCAGTCGTTTTATCGAGTTCACGGCCAGAGGTTACCGAGAACGGCCGAGTCCCGAAAACAAAGTTGCCGCCCCCCAAATCGTAAATCGTATCTTCCCCAAAGGGGCCACAGCCCGGTGTCTGAAGGCACAGTGCTGGATCGCCAGGATTCGACTCTAGTGTCGAAAGAAGGTGACGACCGCGTGATCCCACATACCCCAGGGAGAACAATGTATTCCGGGCAATTTCACGCTCAATGGTCAGATTAAATTGTTCCGAGTAAGGCAATTTGTTATGCAAGTTATAGGTAGGTGAAAAGGCGATTGGCAGGTATTGTGCCCAGATTCCAGTAGCTCCGGGTGGCGGAATAGTGAATGGGAAACGGTTACCGACCGGATCTTGCTGGCCGACGCGACGCTTATAGGGTTCCTCCAAGTAAACTGGCGACGGGCTCACCCAAAATAGTCCGAAGGGGGCGTCGCCGACCTCGTTGAAAAGCGTCACATCCTCGATAGCGGTGTAGTAAATCCCGCCACCTACGCGGATGCTGGTCTTTCCCGGACCGCCAAAAATCTTAGATGCCATACCCTGAGTTGACCCCGGCGAGTAGGCGACGCCGACGCGAGGTGCAAACCTGTTGTACTGCGTCGGAGCAAGCGTACGTGGCACACCCGGGTCGCCTGGAAAAACAAAGCCCGCAGGTGAGTCAGGATAAATCTTCGACTGCACGCCCGGCACGAACGTCTGGATTCTGTTCTTCGTGTCATAGAAAGGTTGGCTCACGTCCCAACGCAAGCCGTAGTTAACCGTCAAGTCTTTCGTGACTTTGTACGTGTCCTGGCCGTAAAGGCCAAAATATTTTGTTCGGGAGTCCAACAGTTGCGGGCTAGTCTGATTGAACAGGTCTGGCGCCCCCAACAGAAAATCAGCAAAGTCATTGCCAGTCTCTCCTCCATCAAAGGCGAACCAACCATTCGAGGTGTAGGTGTTGCGTTCATTTACTTGAATGTAGCGGATATCGCCTCCGAATTTGAGAGTATGTTTCCCTGTCGCCTTCGAAAAGTTATCCGTGATCTGATAGGTGTTGTTGTATTGCCCGGTGGTGCCGTCGGGCAAGCCGAAAGAAGTACCTGTATTGTCGAGGCTGATGGGTGCGACACCCTCATATTTGGAGTTGGTCGGGATAACGCCTAGAGGATTGGTCGAGTCGCCGCGAACATATCCGAACTGTTCGATCTTGCCGAGTCCTCCAACCGGCTTGTTTTTCAAGAACGCAAAACGAGTGTAGTTAAGACGCAATTCGTTGACCGTGTTGGGATTCAGAATTGCGGTGTTACTCACCTGGCCTTGCTGAGCCCGTGAGAGTGTGACTGCCGAGAATCCCGGCACGTTCGAAGTGAACGCAGGATAAGGATTCAAGAAGTTAGCATCATCAAAATGATAATAACCAGACCAGTTGCCAAAATGTGCCGTGTTGAGGTCAAGCTTCAATGCAAATTTCTCGTCGCGTAGATTCAACTTCTCGGCTGTCGTAGAAAATTGCGAGGACCCGGAATTGGGAAGTGGAATAAATTTCAGGGTAGCCACAGGAACCGGTGACCAGGAGACTTGAGGGATAATGGGTCCGTTCGTGCCAGGAAACACGCATTGGCTGGTTGTGGTGCAGCCCTGGAACCAATATTGCTCCCCGGGTGTTACCGTATACCCGAGTCGCTGCGTCAGCGTGGCTGCAAAATTCTGTGGGCCGTTGCCGCGAACCGTGCCACTGAAATCCCCTGCGACTTCGGAGAAGTCTCCACTACGCTCGAGTGGAGAAGGCACATTGATGAGTCCCGAAGAAACCCCACGTACTTCACGAGTTCCCTGATAATCGCCAAAAAAGAACAATTTGTTCTTCACAAGAGGAGCGCCGATTGTGCCTCCGAATTGGTTACGCTTAAACGCACCCCGCTCTGGATCGAAGTAGTTACGTGCATCGAGCTTCTCATTACGAAGAAACTCGAACGCCGAACCGTGAATTTCGTTGGTGCCCGATTTGGTGACCACATTAACAATGCCGCCCGAAAAACGTCCATACTCGGCATTGAAGGAGTTGGTAAGCAGGCGGAACTCATCAATAGAATCCAACGTTGGGATAATAGAAGCGCCATTTTGGACGCTCTCTTCGACATCGCCCCCGTTTACGAGGAACGAGTTCGCTGATTCCCGTTGCCCGTTAACTGAGACCTGACCGGCGCTCAAGTTGCCAGATACGAACCGGTCACTGATGGCAGCCTCTGACGAGACCGGGACGACGCCTGCCTGCAAGCCGAGCAAATCGATGTAACTGCGGCCATTCAGGGGCAGACCAGATATCCGGTTGCTTTCTATGACGTCACCAAGTTGGGTACTGCTGGTGTCCACCTGGGCCGTGACTCCGGTGACCTCTATGGTCTGGTTCGCGGCACCGACTGCCAGTTTGAAGTCCGCCCGATATTTTTGATTCACCTCAAGCTTGATCCCGTTGACAACTGCGGACCGAAACCCGCCCGCTTCTACGCGAACCGAATAGTTCTCTCCTACCGGGACAGCAAGGAACTCGTAGCTACCCGATCCGTTGCTCTGAACCCGGCGCTCGAGCCCCGTATCCGGATTTCTCATGATCACAGTTGCATTGGGGATGGTGGCGCCGCTGGGATCAGTGACCGTGCCGAGAATTCCCGCGGTGACTTCGGCCTGTACAGCGTGCCCGCTTAAGATAACCATCACGGAAATACAAACCAGCGCTTTCATTTGTGCGCATCGCATTGCAGACCCTCCGGAATTTCAGACACCACCGAGTTCAATTCCCCACGTATAGATCAACCGCGAGATCAGCTCTATTAAAACGGTTTATTACGCGGATTCAGCAAGGTTGTCAAGCAAAATAGCAGACATGCCGCCGAGTGAGGATAATTTAGCCACGAAAGGGGTTCCTTGGCATTGACGACAGCTTCTGGGTTGAAGGTCTTTACTCTGTTGCTGGCGATAAGCCGATCGGATCAAGAGACTGCGAATGAATACACAATGGGCCCAGCGACTCGTATCCTGATTGCAGGAACTCGTAGTGGAATAATCTGCGATGAATGAGGTGGCCATAGTGGGAAGGAAACTTTCCAAGACCGAGAAATTGGGCTGGCGGCGACATCGTCTCATTGGCGCGGGTTCGAAATTTCGGCTGCTGGTGATCTTACTCACCTCACTGCAGTTGGTGTTCGCACATTCGTTAACCGCCGAGCAACCAGCCACAAAGCACTTCCTGGCTCGTTCATATTTCGCGAACGCTCGTAAAGCCTTATCGGCAGGGGATTCTGCTACCGCGCTTGAGCAACTTAGGCAGGCGATACAAGCAGACCCCACTTTCGCAGACGCCTATCTCCTGCTGGGGTCCACCGAATTCCAGAGCGGCGAGATAAGAGACTCCATCCAGCACTACAAGCGTGCGCTGGAATTGCGTCCGCAGTCTTACTCCGGCCACTTCAATCTGGCCCTCGCGTACTTGCGCCAACGTGAATTTCAAGAGGCGCGTCCCCATCTTGAGCAGGCAGTGAAGTTGGACGCCCGACAGGCCGATGCCGCTTATGATCTGGCGATCGTTACCTTGGAACTAGGTGAACCTTCCACTGCGCTCAAATACCTGAAACGTGCGAGAGCATTGGATCCTCAACGTCCAGATGTTGCTTTTAACATTGTTCGCGCACTGCTTGAGCAAAATCAGATTGCAAGTGCGCGGGCCGAGGCGCAAGTTTCGGCAAAACGTTTCGGCTCAGATTTCGACTGGGTCGCCGCTCTCGGACAGCTCTTCTTGAAAAAGGCCCAGGCCAAAGATGCGGCGGTTTACCTCCACGAAGCAAGCCTCATCCATCCCAACGACACTGAAATCCGACGGCAACTTGCGATGGCTTACCTCGAAGCACACGAGCCTGGAGCCGCGCTGGATTCAATGAAACAGCCTGCCACTGCGGATGATCACTATTTGCGTGGTACCGCATATTACGCCATTCGCCTGTTTCCCGAGGCAGACCAGGAATCGGAGCAGGCCCTGGCGTTGGCGCCGGATGATCCGCGGATTCTCGTTTTGCGCACTCGCCTCCTGCAACGCGCCGGGCAACAGGATGCGGCGCTGCAGACGGCGAAAAAAGCGATTACTCTTGCACCCAATTGGGATGAACCTTATTACCTCGCTGGGGTCAGCTCCTATTTCATTCGGCGCTATGGCGAAGCAAGTCGCGACCTCGCGCGAGCTCGCGAGCTCAATCCAAATTTAGCCAGGGCTTTTTTCCTCGAAGCCATAGCTCTGGCCAACCAAGGCAAGCTGGAGGATGCCGAGGAGCGTCTGCGCCGCGCGATTATCATGCAACCGAATAATGCGCGGTTCCACTCTCATTTGGGTATCCTCCTCGCGCGCAAGAACCAACAGAGCGAGGCGGAAGCGTCCTTCAGAGAAGCCATCCAGCTCAACCCCAACTATGCGTTATCGCATTACGAGTTGGGAAAACTCCTCGTGAGTTCGCAGCGATTTCGAGAAGCCGTTGACCAACTCGAGCAAGCTACAAGACAGGATCCAGGGATGGGTGCAGCCTACTATCAGCTGGCTCGCCTGTACTCACGTCTTGGGGAAGCCGAGAGAGCGGAACGCGCTCTGGCTGAGTTCCAGAAAATCTATCAGAACGAGGCGAGCGACTCTCAAGCTGCGGATCAGGCAATCGAGGAAGATACCAGAAAAGAAACCGAGTCGCACTGAGCCTCCTGATTTCCCTACAACGATATAGGAACCACTCCTGAAAATTACGATGGCGAGCTCTATTGAAACGTGTTAATACTGAATGGCCGTTTGCGGACTTAATCAATCAGAACAGTCGATGCGAATGAATCATCTCCTTGCAATTGGGGTGCTGACTCTGCCAGGCTTCCCCGCAGTTCAGGCGCCGCGGCAGGAACACCACCGCGCATGCGAAGTTCAAGCAACCCAATTTGAGGGCTGGAAAGCAGAGGAGATGTCCAACGAATGGCTGCAACTCATCATTGTGCCGAAACTCGGCGGACGATTGATGCAGGTCACTTTCGCAGGGCACCGGTATCTGTTCGTAAATCCGAAATACAAGGGCAAGTATTTTCCGCCTTCTGTGGCCAATGGACAATGGTTCAACTACGGAGGCGACAAGATCTGGCCGCTACCCGAGGGCACAGATGACGACCAGCACTGGCCAGGTCCGGTTTCAGATGAACTGGATGACGGCGAGTATGCGCTGAAGATTATTTCCCAAGGTGAGACTTGCACCGTACGTTTGGACGGGCCACCGGCCATGCGGACCGGGCTGCAGTACTCGCGCGAGATCACGATCGGCCAAAATTCACCTGAAATCTCGTTTCAGTCTGTCATGAGCAATGCGGCCCAACGCACAATTCGATGGTCGATGCAGACCGTCACTCAATACGATACCGCGGACCAAAGAAATCCCGCGGAGTACAATCGCGACTTCTGGGCAATTGCGCCGCTAAACCCGGACAGCGCTTACTTCAATGGTTATCAAGTGCGTGCTGGGTTGGCTGACGATCCATCTTTCTCGATGGAGCGGGGAAACTTCCTGTTGCACTGGCTCTATCTCGAGAATGAAGTCTGGCTAGATTCCACTGCGGGCTGGTTGGTCGTGGACGATGCCGCGAGCCAATTTGCTATGGTCGAGCGCTTCCGTCCCCAGGAGCACGTTGAATTTCCGGGAAAAGCCTCGCTGATTTTTTATAAAAACGGTGCAGCCATCGAGCTTGATGCCGCCGGTAAGCCGGTGCTTCGCGATGCCACGCCAGAAGCAGCGCCGTACTACATGGAAGCTGAAATTAACAGTCCGATGGTGGAATTGAAGCCCGGACAGAGTTACGCCATGGACACTAATTGGTTCCCAACTCGGGTTGCCGGGCGAGTCACGGATGTTGAAGAGGCCGGAGTCATCGCCGACCCTATCCGAGCCTTACGGACCGCTGACGGTCTGTTGCTTTACGTTTCCGTCGGAGTTTTTTTACCCGGCAAGCTGATCGCGCATTTCTTCGATCAAAACAGCAACGAGATCAAGGCCGCCGAATTGACATCAGTCACGCCGCACAGTGCAGTGAAACTGCGGCAAGAAATCAAGTTGCAAGCCGCGGCCCGGAAGGTCGTAATCCGACTGGTCGATGATCGCGGAAACGATCGCGGCAGTGTGGGCGAGGCGGAAATTCAAGTTAGCGCGAGGGGATCTCGTTGATACGGCTTGCAGTGATGGGGTGCGTACTATTCATGTTCTGGGCGTGGCGCGGTGGCATGAGTGCAATCGAAAACGGCGCAGTGCAGAGCCACATTGATGTCAGTAGTCAAGACCTGCGTCAAACTGTGGGCGCCAACTGGCTTTCTTACAATGGAGACTACTCCGGTCGCCGCTACAGCCCGCTTTCGCAAATAAACTTCAACAATGTAGGCCAGTTGAGGGCCGAATGGATTTTTCACTCGCGCAATTCCGATCACCTGGAAGTTACCCCCGTCGTCGTAAATGGAACGATGTTTGTAACTTCTGCAAATGATGTGTTCGCGCTCGATTCACAAACTGGACGAACTGTATGGCACTATGCTCGACCAATCTCCGAAGCTTTGATTGACGATGCCTCGCGCCATCTTAGCCGCGGCGTGGGTGTTTGGCACAATCGCGTTTATCGGATGACCGACAACGCGCATTTGCTTTGTCTGGATGCCCGCTCCGGAAACCTGATTTGGGATGTCGCTTATGCCAATTGGAATCGCAACTACGGCGCCACCAGTGCGCCCTTGGTCGTGAACGACAAAATCATTGTTGGAACTTCCGGAGGAGATGACGGCGTCCGAGGCTTTGTTGCCGCATATGACGCTGAGACTGGCAATTTGTCCTGGCGGTTCTGGACCATTCCAGGTCCCGGCGAGTTCGGTTCCACCAGTTGGCCAGGCGATCTGTATTTGCATGGCGGCGGCACGACATGGATTCCGGGGACTTACGATCCTGAATTGCATACCTTGTTTTGGACGACCAGCAATCCAGCGCCGGATTTCGAGGGAAGCGTCCGGCCGGAAGATGACCTATATACCGATTGTGTATTGGCACTTGATCCGGATACGGGCAAGCTTAAATGGTACTTCCAATTTACGCCGCATGATCTTTTTGATTACGACGCAACTGAGACGCCGGTGCTGATCGATGCTGTTTATAAGGATCAACCGCGAAAACTGCTGGTTCAGGCAAATCGGAACGGCTACATTTACCTTCTCGATCGCACCAGCGGCGAATTTCTCGCGGCAACGCGGTTTGTCGAAAAACTGAATTGGGCCACTGGAATTGACGCTAAGGGTCGTCCTATTCGCACCGATGTAAAACCGACACCTGCCGGAACGAAGGTGTGTCCCGGATACGGCGGCGCTACAAATTGGTTCGCGCCTTCTTACAACGAATCGACTCAACTGTTTTACTTTATCGCGCTGGAGCAATGCGAAACGTACTTTTCAGCGCCTCAACCGCAACGCTTCACTCCCGGAAAGGAGTTCTATTCGACCGGCGTGACGCAGATTCCCGGGGAGAATTCCCAAAAGATCCTGTTGGCATTCAGTCTGAGTACCGGGACTTTTGCGTGGAAATACCCGCAAGTTGGTCCGGCGCACTCTACAGGCGGGACCATGACCACCGAGGGAAGGCTCCTCTTCTTCGGAGACGATGCGCAGTCGTTTGAGGCTCTAGACGCGCGTGACGGCAAGGCGCTCTGGCATTTCAACACAGGCCAGGACATGACCGCCTCGCCCATGACTTATAGTGTTGCCGGTAGGCAATACATAGCAGTCGCCGCCGGGGGTGACATTTTCAGTTTTGCATTGCCGCAGTGAGATTGAGCAATCTACTTCAGGAAAGGACGCATACCTATGCTTTCTGACACGTTCACTCGGAGAAATTTCGCCGCCCACCTCGCGCCGGTGTTCTCAGCATTGGGGCTCACTACTTTATTTTCAAAGTCCTCGATTGCTGAAGCCGAGCCGAAGGACAACGGTGTACGCAAATTGAATGACGACGGAAAACCCGCTGACGGTACTCAGATGATCACACCGATTGTTGCCCACGATGGCCTGATTTACATCGCCGGGCAGGGTGCGCACGATACCGGACCATCCCAATCATGGGATATCGGGGCCCACACCACGAAAGTGTTGAACAACGTGAAAAAACTCGTGGAAGCGGGCGGCTCAACCATGGACAACGTCGTGCAGCTTACGGTTTTTTTGGCGAAGATCGATGATTACGACGGGATGAACAAGGTATTCAAAACCTATTTCCCGAATGGTGGCCCGGCGCGCACCACGGTTGCCGTGGCGGCCCTTCCGGGAAACTCGTTGGTCGAAATTAACTGCATCGCCGCGCTGCCCAAAAACGGATTGCCCAAAAAATAGATTGGGGAAGAAACATGAAGCTTACTTCGAGTCGTCGGGGTTTTCTGGGAATGCTCGGTGCAATTGCGGGAGCGCTTGCTGCACCGCATAAATTTTTTGCCGCTAAATCGGCGGCAGCAGAGTCGGCGCAGACTGTAACGGGCTTCGGCAAATCGGGAAATCCTTACCAGGAATTAGGTGTTACAACCGTCATCAATGCTGAAGGCACCATGACAATGCTGGGAGGATCGCTGATATGGCCTGAAGTCGAGCTTGTCATGGCCCAGGCCTCGCGTCATTTCGTAAGTATTCCGGAGCTGGAAGCCGCTGGCGGGAAACGAATTGCGCAACTGCTCAAGCTGCCGGCAGGTTACAGTGCGCTGGTGACTTCAGGCGCGGCTGGAGCAATACAGTCCGGGCTTGCTGGAATTCTCACGGGCGACAACGAGAGCTTTATCAGACAGCTACCTGATCTGACAGGGATGAAATCTGAAATCATAATTCAGAAATCGCACCGCAATCCATTTGATCATCAGCTCAGAGCGACTGGCGTTAAGCTTATCGAAATCGAGACACTCGAGCAATTGCGCCGAGCGGTGAATGAGCGCACTGCCTTGATGCATTTCACGAACTTTGCCAACGCCGCCGGACAGATCAAAGTGGACGAATGGCCGAAATTAGCCAAACAGTACAACCTGCCTTGTATGAATGACGCCGCCGCAGACACGCCGCCGCTTTCGCATCTTTGGGATTACTCGAATATGGGATATGACCTGGTGACGTTCAGCGGCGGCAAGGCGCTCAGGGGGCCGCAGTGCGCGGGTATGCTGATCGGACGTGAAGACCTGGTGCATTACGCTCTGCTTAATAACAGCCCTTATGAAGACACTCTCGGGCGCGGACAAAAAGTGGGCAAGGAAGAGATTGTCGGAATGATCAAGGCCTTGGAACTCTACTTGAGCGAGGACCATGACGCCCTGGCCAGGGAGTGGCAGGAGCGTTTGGAAACCGTTTCACGCCAAATCACAAAAGTACCGGGAGTGAGCACTTCGTTTTTCACTCCTGACATCGCGAACCATGTTCCGCACATGCAAATCGTGTGGGACGCGAAGATTTCGCTGACGCCGCAACAGGCGTCGCAAATCTTACGCAGGGGACAGCCATCCATTGTGATTGGGGCAGGCGAAGGCCGTCCTGGCCTGGCAATGAATTCCTTCATGCTGCGAGCAGGCGAAGAAAATATTATCGCCGAGCAATTAGCGAAGGTGCTTCGAGACCATTCGGGCTAGTCGTGAGAAATCACTGATGTCCTATTTTTCCTCTAAGAACGGTGAGGGACGCAGCTGGTAACTCATAAACGCTGTTCTCATCAGCTGTAATTTTGTATTTTAGCGGGGGATTGTCAGGGTCAGCGTAGCCCTGCTTCCGATTGGAATGCCACCCATACTGCGCTTTTCCAAACGTGATCATCGTGACCAGGCCAGTGAACGACTGCGCTCTGCCTGCCTCTGCGTTTTGAAATGAGACGCGGACCGCGTGCGGATTATCGTGATCCTTATTGATCAGCATGAGCGACCATTGATCATCCGGGCGCTCCAGAGCATAAGCGGTTACTAGGACGTGCCCCTCGGAATCCTTGATGTCCGATGTAGCCAGGAATTGCCGGTGAGGGGCATCTTTTGGCTGTGCCCATTCCTGCGTGATCATCTGTGCCGCAAAGAATTGCGAGGTGCGCTGTTTGATCTGATAATGCTCGTCTACCATGAACATGTGATAGGTTCCCCAGCTGTTGGCGCAGGCTGGATGCGGTGGCGAATACGGGAGATCATGATAGTAGTGCGTGGATGCACCACCTGCGCTCAGGAATCCGGCAAAGGAATCTGCCAGCCATAGCGCTCCGAAGATATCGACGGCCGCCTCGCCACCGTGATCGTTGGTCTCCGTATCGAGCAACGGAATTCCAGCCGGCAAGCCATCGTCTCGCCAGACCTGCATTATGTGGGTGATCAGCTGTGGCTCCTGGTAAAGGTTCTTCCACGGTGTCTCGCATCCGTCATACGGATAATGCTCGAACGACATGAACGCAAGGTCCTGAAGGCGCTGATGGGCCTTCAAGTAATAAAGAAATCTTCCCAGCCACGAACTCCGTCTCTCGGTATCGGGCCAAACCTTGATGTCCTCGGTCACGCCTTCAAAAACAGGCCCACCCAGCTTGAACTTTGGATCCACGCGATGCAGCGCAGAGGCGAATTGCAGATACAGCGTGGCATAGTCCTCAGGGAGCATGTACTGGCCGTCAGGCTCTTCTCCCATTTCAATGTAGGAAACGGGATAGCCGCGCGTCTTAATGTAGGCCATTTGCGCAGCCGCATCTTCCGGCGTGCTGTAAAGCATCGCCACGGGAAAAATCGCAGGCAGCCCCCTCGTTATCCCGCTGGTGAAGAAAAGATCGATGCCAGGCTGGTCCCCCGATTCCATCCGATCGGGCGCGACATACAGATCTGAAGGTGCGTGCCAGGGATCGACAGAAGAACAATATGTAAGCGTTTGTTTTTGGTCGGGAGAATGGCGCAGCACATCGTGGAATGCTCCGTCTTCGCCGAGTGTACCCAGGTAGAGTTCCCGAATCGCATAACCGACACAGTTTCGAAGGTCGCTGGAACCGTGAGTGTCGCAAGTATTGGACGACTGGGTCATCACAATGCGCACATACTTCGTACTCACCGGCGGCTTCCCGAGAAGGAGGGTTGCGACTCCCCCTCTACCGTCTGTGACGTTGCCTGACGCGAACGCCTTCCATGCTCCCTTGTCCTGTTCGTCCATGGCATCGCCATCACCGATCCAATATTGCACCTCGAAAGATCGCGCATAGGGTTCTGCCCAGGCGATGCGAATTGCGTTGATGTTCTCCTGCTTTTCCAGGTTGATCACAACCCATTGCGGATGCTGCGAATCGTCGTCGCTAGTGAATTGTTTTGTGAGATAAGGATTGCTTTTCCAGTATGAGCCCGTATCGCCATCGTCGAGCCGCGAAAAGCCATCGAACTCGGTCCCATTATTCCGGGTAAACCCACGATGAGGAAGCGAATAGCCGTACGAATGACGGATCATTTCCTTGGGAGTTGCATCGCCGACGAAGTACCCGTTTTCCGAGGCGTCGCTCCACTTGCCCTTCGGGTTCCAATGCCATGCCTGCACAAACAGATCGGTATTCTGGCGGTAACTGATCACTCCCCAGCCTGCCTGCTGAATTTGCGAGATCTGATCAGGCCTGAAGAAGACATCCGTGGCATTGCTAGGGATGCGGTCCACGGTCGACCCGAGCGCATAAAGTGGACTGAAAGTGTTCACCACGTGCCCAGGAGTCGCATCCACTTGGACGGTTTGAGAAACGGCAACGAGGCTTGCCGCACAGCACATCAGGAACAATATCCGGAGAAAGGTCGAACGTCTCATTGAGCAATTAAATCGTTTCATATAGGCAAAATCCAGATTTATTTTTTTGGCCGGCGAGCTTTGTTTTTGTATAATTACCGCCTCTGCCCAACGCGAATCCCGTGTTATCTGTCGACGGGAGAGATTCGGCATGCTGCTAAAGGTATTTCAGGACAAGAGCTCGTTGAGCCATGCCGCTGCTGAACAGGCCGCCAACGCAATTCGGCGTGCCATAGCCGGGCAAGGCCGCGCCCGCGTGATCGCAGCCACAGCGGCCTCTCAAATCGAGTTTCTTGATGCCCTCGCGCGCGCAGCCGGAATTGAGTGGGCCAGAGTCGAAGTCTTCCACCTCGATGAATATATCGGGTTACCAGTTACACATCCCGGCAGCTTTCGGAAGATGCTGATCGAGCAACTGATCCAGAAAACCGGTATTACCAGCTATCACTTGCTGGATGGCGACGCAGATGATCCCGCTGCTGTCGCGCATCGCGTTGGTCAAGCGTTGGTGTCGGCTCCAATAGACATCACCTTTCTCGGCATCGGCGAAAACGGTCATCTTGCATTCAATGATCCGCCCGCAGACTTTCAATGTGATGAGCCATACATCCTTGTCAATCTCGATGAAGCGTGCCGCCGGCAACAGGTGGGCGAGGCTTGGTTTGCCGACATCTCGCAAGTGCCAAAGCAAGCACTTTCGATGTCCGTCCGTCAGATTCTCAAAGCCAAGGAGATACTCGTGGTCGTTCCCGATTATCGAAAGGCGAGAGCGGTTAAGGCCTGCTTCGAAGGTGAGATCAGCTCTCTCTCTCCAGCTTCGATTTTGCGCACACATCCCGACGCCACCATTTATTTGGACACAAATTCAGCTTCCATGTTGGAACCGGACCTGCAAAGGGTGGGCGATCACGAATTAACGACCACTAGCATTTAATTTGTTTGTGATTAAAGAGGGACGAGGGAATATTTGACCCAACAATCCGCGCGCCGATGCCGTAACGGGAGCGCCTCTATCCTGTTTGTGATTGCGATAATTGCCTGCTCGACCCTGCAGGTCGAAGCAGCTCACGCGCAACCTGGAGCAGACCTCACGACTACACAAGTCGGTACTGTTCGCGTGGACGCAACTCCCGCTCATCTGCTCAATTCGTTCGATCCTGATACGGCGCTCGGCAGCTCGATTGACGTCCTTTCGCGCACTGACATTGACCGGGTTTTCACTCCGCACATCATCCAGGAAGCGCTCTCGGCGGGTTGGGGGCCTCTCACCTACCGCAACAATACTGAGCTGCGGATGGCTGCCTGGCACTGGACTGAGAACGGGACGTGGAGCGACTCCGCTCACAAGCGCGGGTATTTCACCGGAAGCCCCGAGTTGAAAGAGCCGATCCGGTACATCCTGGCCTATGCGCTACCCCATCGCGGCTTCGCAACCAGCGGAGACCGGCCACTAGCCGGACCGAATCTCACTTACTGGAAGAGCAATCCGTATCTCGCCAGCAAGTTCACAGGCGAGAGCGATGCGATGCACCCGCAGTGGGTCGTGGTAGATCTCAAGACTGAGAAAGCAGTCAACGCAATCCGGGTGGTCTGGGCCAGTCCATATGCGACCAAATACCAGGTGGAATATTGGTCAGGTACTGACGCGCTTGATTTTGACAATGGACCCAAAGGTGAATGGAAGCTGTTTCCGTCTGGCGCAGCTAAGAATGCGAAGGGCGGCACGGCGACTCTCAAGCTCAACAATGCATCAGTTTCCGCGCGTTATCTCCGCGTACTCATGACAGAATCGTCCAACACCTGCGACGAGCATGGGTCAGACGATGTGCGGAACTGCGTCGGTTATGCCATCCAGCAAATTGCAGTAGGAAATGTCGATGCACGCGGGACTTTCGTTGAAGTGACGAAAGATGCCAATGAAAAGCTCACCATTTATTGTGTTTCGTCCATCGATCCGTGGCATTCCGCCGAGGATGTGAACGACAGCGGCACATACCAGCACACAGGTTTCGATCTGCTTTTTCAGAGTGGTCTGACCAACAATTTACCCGCAATGGTTCCCGTCACAATGCTCTACGGCACTCCTGAGAATGCTGCCGCTCAGATCTCATATATCGAAAAGCGGGGCTACAATCTCGGCTTTGTCGAGATGGGCGAGGAACCTGATGGCAAGCATGCCACGCCGGAAGACTACGGCGCGTTATACCTGCAGTGGACCACTGCAATCCACAAGATCGACCCTAGCCTCAAACTCGGAGGGCCAATTTTCGAGGGCGTAAACGAGGATATTAAGATCTGGCCCGATGCACAGGGACGAACCTCCTGGATGGGACGATTCGTCGATTATCTCAGGGCCCATAATCGATTAGCGGACCTTGCCTTCGTGTCATTCGAGCACTATCCTTTCGAGCCTTGCAGCATCACGTGGAAGACCCTCTACACAGAACCACAGCTCATGAAACATATTCTTCAGGTGTGGAGGGATGATGGTGTCCTCGCGAGTGTTCCGCTAATGGTGACGGAGAATCATTTGGCGGCGCAGCTCACGGGTCCCATGACCACAATCTTCGCGGCGCTCTGGTTGGCAGATAATGTCGGTTCGTTCTTTGAAGGAGGCGGCGCAGCCTTCTATCATTCCCCGATTCAGCCTGAGGGGGTGCACAACACCTGTCTTGGGTGGGCATCATGGTCAAACTTTGTATCCGATGAAAACTACAACATCAGGGGATACACCTCTCCTTATTACGCTGCCCACATGATTAATCTGGAGTGGGTGCAGCACCGGGCGGGCGTACATCGCATGTTTCCATCCTCAACTGATATCAAAGACAGCGGTGGTAATGTGCTCGTGACTTCTTACGCCGTGAAGCGACCGGACGGCAACTGGTCGTTGATGCTAGTTAACCGCGACGAAAACACGCCGCATACAGTTCGCATGCTGTTTGATAATGCAAACGATCAGCAGAATGCGTCTTTTGAGGGGCCGGTCACGTCGGTCAGTTTTGGCAGCGAGCAGTATGTTTGGATCAATGACGGACCAAACAGTCACCCCGATCCCGAACGCCCGCCGCTCGCGACAACTTTGACGGCCAGCCCACAGACCACCTTCACGTTACCTAAAGCTTCGGTTACGGTGCTCCGGGGCAAGGTGAAGGGCATTCACCAATAAGGATCCTCTAGAACAGGAGCAGATTAGTGAATCGACTGTTCGCAACGATTGGGTTTATCTCGTTTGGGGTACTGGTCGGTGCTTGGCAAGCTCAAGCACAAAGCGCAGCACAGCGGGAGATCGCAATCACAATTGATGACCTGCCTGCCGGCAGTGCGAATTTGATGACTGGCGGCGAAATTCTGGAAATGACGACAAAGCTGCTGGGCACCTTGCGCGACCAAAAAGTGCCGGCAGTTGGTTTTGTGAACGAGAGGAAGCTCTACAAGCTTGGCGAAGTAGATGACCGCATTAGAGCCCTTGCCATGTGGATCGACTATGGATTCGAGCTCGGCAATCACACCTTTGGCCACACTTCTTTGAACCGAGTGGCGCTGAAGGATTGGGAGGAGGAAGTCGTCCGAGGTGAGACCGTCACCCGGACCCTGCTGGCGCCACATAATCTGCAACTACGATATTTCAGACATCCTTATCTCGACACCGGCCGTGATCTTGAAACCCGCCGTCAGACTGAGGCCTTCCTTGTGGATCGCGGTTATCGTATCGCTCCAGTCACCATGGACGCGTGGGACTGGATGTATGGCGGTGTTTATGAATATGCTCGCCGGCGCAGCGACAGCGGACTCGAGCAGCAGTTGGTCAGCTCTTATCTTTCGTATACGGCTGCAGTTTTTGATTACTATGAAAAGCTTTCGAAAGAATTGATTGGCTATGAGCCCAAGCAAATCCTGCTCTTACATGGGAACTGGTTAGAAGCTGACCACATTCAAGAGTTGCTGGATTTGCTGCGCAAGCGGAGTTACAAATTCGTTACGCTCCAAGACGCGCTGAGCGACCCTGCCTACAGCCTGCCGGACGAGTACGTCGGTGAGGAGGGGACAAACTGGATTGATCACTGGGCCATTACACACGGCCGGCCTCCCAGAGGTACTCCCGTTTTTCCGCAATGGGTGATTGACCGGGCGAATGCGCTCCACCCCAGGCCAACACAGCCGTAGCAAGTTCTAGCTGTAATCGGAGAACTGGGTGCGCCAAGTAAAGCCCGAGCGCTCTTAATAACGTTGCCTATGCCCTTTTTGCGTGGACAAGTGCGATGGCTACTAATCGGCTGGATGTTTGCGATCAGCGCGGTCGCTTTTCTCGATCGCGTCAACATTTCAATTGCGGGCAGTTCCATTGAGAAGGATTTCGGCATTGATCATGTACAATTCGGCTGGGTACTCAGCGCATTTGTACTAGCGTATGCGCTGTTTCAGGCACCGGGAGGCCGCCTTGCGGATCGCTTCGGCCCACGACGAATTCTCGCGTTGGGTGCAGTGTGGTGGGCAGTATTCACCGCGCTGACAGCCTTTGTGCGCCCCGGTTCCCCAGGAGCGTTCCTCACGCTCGTCATCGTAAGATTTCTCTTAGGTGTCGGTGAAGCAGTAGTTTACCCAGCAAGCAATAGACTCGTAGCAAGCTGGATCCCACGCCACGAACGCGGTCTCGCTAACGGCTTTATCTTTGCCGGGGTAGGCGCAGGGGCAGGGATAACACCTCCGCTGATTACCTACATCCTCATAAATTATGGCTGGCATTGGTCATTCTGGGTGAGCGCGTTGATCGGATTGGCTGCAGGTCTTGCCTGGTATGCCATAGCCCGTGACCGTCCCCAGGAGCACCCCTGGGTGGATGAAGTTGAGCGAGCATACATTCAGTCCGGGATCGTATCCAACACAATGGTTCAATCTTCAAGTCCGCTTGCCTGGCGGACAATCTTCACCAGCAAAAATGTGGCTGCAATCACTTTCAGCTATTTCTGTTTTGGTTATGTGGCTTACATATTCTTCTCCTGGTTTTTTATTTATTTGAGCCGGGTGCGCGGTCTTGATCTGAAGTCGAGTTCCTATTACTCCATGCTCCCTTTCATCGCCATGGCCGTTGGCTCGCCGCTGGGCGGTTGGGTCAGCGATCGTATTGCCTCTTTTTCCGGCAGACCTCGTACCCGCTGCACAGTTGCATTCGCCGGCATGGCGCTGTGTTCGGTCTTTATCGCGATGGGGACCGCAGTGCATAGCGCTTCGTTGGCAAGCATAGTTTTGGCCGGTGGCGCTGGGGCTTTATATCTTTCTCAAAGCGCTTTCTGGTCGGTTACGTCCGATATTGCCGGCCAATCGTCTGGTTCGGTTTCCGGAGTGATGAACATGGGCGGTCAAATTGGTGGCGTAGTTACTGCTTCGTTAACTCCAGTCATTGCGAAGTACTTTGGATGGGGAACCTCCTTTTTCGTTGCGGCCGGAGTGTGCGGCATTGGTTCTCTGTTGTGGTTTTGGGTCCATCCAGAGCGGGAACTTTTATCTCCAGAAGTGATTCCGGTTTCACTCGAACCAATGGCCTCTGGAACTCTGAAGGAGCGAACATGAGGAAAGCGTCTTTTTACACTCACCTACGGCGGGTTGTACTTCCGGCAATTTCCCTGATTGCGATCATTTCGGCTGGGATGGTCATCGGCACAACGACGCCGGCATTCTCGCGTCCCGATGATGCGAGTTTTGATGCGGCGCTGCTCGATGGTTATCGCCACGTCGAGGTAGCATCTGTATCGGATGCGATGGAGAAGCTTACCGGCCAGCGCACTTATCTTTCTCATCGCATGCATCCCATTTTTGTGTCCAGGTTCGCCGGCTTTGCGCTCACAGTCAAGCTAAGGAAGGAAGAGAACCATGACCCCAATGCTCTGGATGGCATGCTCTCGGCGATCGACCATGGCGCACCAAACTCGGTGTACGTAATGGTGTTAGAGGACGGAGCCGACATCGCCGGCATGGGTGGACTGATGGGGACCGCGATGCAATCAAGGAATTTTGCGGGCGCCGTGATTGACGGTAGTGTGCGCGATACCGCTTATCTTCAGAAGATCGGATTTCCGGTTTTTGCCCTGGGAAATGTTCCTTCGACGTCGGTGGGGCATTATCGTTTTGCCGGAGCAAACGTCCCTGTGGTATGTGATGGCGTGCAGGTTAATCCGGGAGATATCGTTCTGGCAGACTCTGACGGTGTGGCGATCGTCCCACGCGCCAAAGCCGCCGAGGTCCTTGCCACAGCCGAAGAGATGGATTTCAAAGAGCATTCGATGTACGCATATATTGCGAAACTCAAGTCCATTCAGGAAGCTGTAAAGAAATTCGGACGTCTGTAGTTCGCCAAGCGTCGCGCGAGAGTTGTGTTAACCCACATAGCGCATCCACTGCTTCTAAGAATCGGCCGGGCGCTCTTCGCGGGCTTCGCATCCGTGGGCTGGATCGCTGAACGGCTGCTGACTGTGAATAGCTCCGTTGACGTGATTGTGGATGGCGTCGCGCATCACGCGGTTTGGATCGCCGGGGTCTTGTTCCTGATCAGCCTTGTTTGCTGGTCCTGCCTAGCGTTCTTGATAAACAGGCCATCGCGACAGAACCGTTATCCGGGCCGACACTGAAGCGTAGGTAACGTTCTGCTTGGCCGCCCTTCAAGTTTACGGACGCGAGAAACTCTGTGAAGATTATGAGAACCCCGAATATGCGATCCAGATCGGTCGAATTAGCTGTTGTCGGCGCTGTGTTGGGGCTTTCCTCTTTGCCGCGCTCGGGGGTGCTACGCAGTCCACGCCGCAGCGCTCGCTGCTGGCGCTTTCGAAACGCAACCATACGCTGGCCATCGTCGATCCGTCTACACTGCAAGTCATCGCGCGCGCTCCCGTGGGACCAGACCCGCATGAAGTGATTGCGTCTTCGGATGGAAGGACGGCTTACGTTTCTATCTACGGTGGCGGCCGTTACCACGCGCTTTCTGTCATCGATCTCATCGCTCAGAAAGCGCTGCCCGACATCGACACCGGAGCATTGAACGGCCCACACGGATTGGCGTTCGTTGGCGGGAAGCTATGGTTCACCGCCGAAGGTGCGAAGGCCATTGCTCGCTACGATCCGACAACCGCTAGAGTCGATTGGATCATGGGCACCGGCCAGAACCGAACGCACATGATCTACGTCACCGCAGAAGAGAAGCAGATTTACACGACAAACGTTAGCTCCGGGACAGTCAGCATTCTGGAGCAGGTCGCACTACCGCCGATGGGACCTCGGCCAGGAATGCGCACGTCGTCGGGCGCATTGCCTCCTCCTCCGCCGGGCGGGATTCAACCGCGCATGGACTGGAATGAGACCGTTATTTCCGTCGGTAAAGGCGACGAAGGCTTCGATGTCTCGCCCGAAGGGCGCGAATTGTGGACAGCGAATGCACAGGACGGGACGCTGTCGATTATCGACATTGCTACCAAACGCGTGACGGCCACCCTCGACGCGAAGGTCTTCGGCGCCAACCGGTTAAAATTCACTCCAGATGGCAAGCTTGTGCTGATTTCCAGTTTGCGCGACGGCGATCTGGTCATCTACGATGCCGCGTCGCGCAAGGAATTCAAGCGCGTGACTATTGGCCACGGCTCGGCCGGAATTCTGATGGACCCTGGGGGCGCACGCGCATTCATTGCGTGCTCTCCCGATAACTACGTCGCCATTCTGAACCTGAAGACTTTGGATGTTACCGGCCACCTGGATGTCGGCGGAGAGCCTGACAGCCTAGCCTGGGCGGTCCGACGATAGCAGCCAAATCAGAGATCGAAACGAAGATGGAGTAATTGCGCTTCACTGGGTGAGGCGAGTCTTGAAGGCATGCGGTCGTTTGATGCATGTCGAGCAACTTCTAGTGAACTATTATCCGAATATCTCGTGCTACACGTCGCTCGGCAGGGTGTTGGGAACACGTTTCGCATTTGCTCGCGGCCCCAGCTGTCGAATTAGCGGACAGTTAGAAGAGCGATAATTGGGCGCTTTCGGCGCCACGACGCGAAGAACGCGAGTGTGAAGTCACAGCTTCCGCCAGAGCTGAATTTGAAAGATTTCCGAAGGTCAACGATGGTGTCGTATTTGGGGGCGTCCAAGCTGGGTCAGCCGGTGGTTCCGCTTCCATTGGCCGCGAACTCGATGGACGAAGGGCTCCTAGGCTTCTCCACACTGAGTCAGCCGATTCCCCAATACCTTTGTTTTGCACTAACTCGCGCGCCATCGCGGTGAGCATATCGTTGTCGCCATCGATGGCCTGCAGGCCCTCGGACGCAAACTTGCCTTCCATCGCTAAGGCCACAAGTAGTTTCTTGCCCATTTAAGCGGAGGTAAACTTCCTGCATCGTGCCCTTGTAGGCAAAAAAACTTACCTCGACTGGCCGTCGCTGGCCGATGCGCCCAGACCTGCGGCTCGCTTGACGCAAGGTATGCAGCGAGTAGCCGGTTTCGTGGAAGAGGATTCTAGGCAAATCCAAAATGTCGAGGCCGGTTTCGACGTTCACCATGCCGCCTTGGCAATTATGCGGATCACGAGCAAACCTTCCGTTAAGCTTTTTAAGGGAAGAGTTGCCGACCATCCAGGATTTGGCGCGTTCGCGAGGTGGGTCGGCCCGGACCCACCTTTGTCCGAACTCTCCACCTGCAAAGAAAGGCGGGACTCTTTCCGCTTCGTAGTTCTAAGCTTGAGAACTTGGACTTCGTAACGCTGAGTCTGATTGGAAATATTGAAATTGGGAGCACCTTAGGATGGGAAACCCGAAACTCTGGAAATACAGGATACCCCGTATTCCCGCGTTCTGAATGATTGGTAACACTCTTAGTCGGACAACATACAAATTCAGGAGGGAACGAGCTTATGTCCGCGAAGTCCTTCCGCCGAGAACGTGAGGCTCGCACTTGGCGCGAGCGAGCGAGGATCTTCGGTCCAGCAGCTCTCCTCTCGCTTGTTGCTCTGATTGTCACCTACCACTTTGTTCAACCCGCTCCCCCGCACCACATAGTTTTCGCGACCGGGAAGGAAGGCGGCGCCTATTTTCTTTTTGGCCTGCGCTATCAAGCGCTGCTCGCCCGCGAAGGTATCGACGTCACTGTGCGCCCGACTTCCGGCTCGATCGAGAACATCGATCAGCTGCAGAAAGGAAAGGCGGATGTCGCCTTTGTTCAGGGCGGGACCGGAGCAAGCGTCGATGCCCCCGGATTGCGCTCCCTAGCAAGCCTTTACTACGAGCCTATCTGGATATTGGTGCGAAAACACACCGGTATCGAGCGGCTATCAGATCTTAAGGGACGCCGCGTTGGAATTGACCAAGAGGGCAGCGGAACACGCCAGATCGCTCTTCTGCTGCTAGCCGATGATGGCATCGATCCCAAGACTGCAACCCTTCTGTCGCTCGGGGGCGCGGACGCCGCGAGCGCCCTCCGCGCAGGAAAGCTTGATGCGGCATTCTTCGTCATCTCTCCGCGCGCTCCGATTGTGCGGAAGGCTCTTGCCATCCCTGGTGTCCGCTTACTAAGCATAACGCGCGCTCCGGCTTATGCACTGCAACACCGCTTTCTCACCGTGTTGACGCTACCGGAAGGCGCGATCGACTTACGGGCGAACCTCCCGCCTCGCGACACCGCGGTTCTTGCTCCGGCGACGACCCTGGTTGTGGGGGAACAATTCCATCCAGCATTGGCAGAGCTGCTCCTGAGCCTGGCACGGCAGATCCACGGCGAGGCCGGACCGTTCGAACAAGCCGGTGACTTTCCCTCGTCCAAATTTCTGGATTTTCCGATCAGCGATGCTGCGAAACGCTTTTTCAACTCCGGCCCACCGCTGCTACAGCGTTATCTGCCTTTTTGGGCCGCCGACCTGATCGATCGGCTCAAGATCATACTGCTTCCGCTGATCACGCTGGTCTATCCGCTGTTCAAGCTAGTGCCGCCCACCTACGATTGGCGCATGCGGTCGCGGATCAACCGCTGGTATAAGGACCTACAGGCAATCGAGGAGGAGATTGAGGCCCGAGAAACGAACGCAGATATTGGTCCTAAACTTGATGAACTTGATCGTTTGGAGGCGAACGTCGGACGATTGTCGGTCCCTCTGGCCTATGCCAATCCGCTGTACACGCTGCGCAGTCACATCGCGCTGCTGCGAGACGAATTACGCCAAGGCCGGCAGCCCAAGGCGCATTAAGACCTGAATTCGAACTTGAAATACTCACGCTGCACAACTGCGTGTGCTTTTGCATGGAGGCTAGCGTGAAGAATATATGGGTACGCTCATCCTTATTGGCTGCGTTTTTGCCAGCGTTTGCCTACAGTGCACGCGCGCAGACCTCGCCCCAAAAAGCCGCGACCAACCTCGGCGGCACCTCCTGCCAACTCGTGAAGTTCGAGAGTGGCGACGGAAAAACGCTCACACCCGAGGACAGGTCGAAGTACACGATTACCTTCGAGGCGGAGGGTCGGGTGAGTGCGCGAGTGGGATTGCAACCGTGGGATAGGTGCTCCCCCGCACCGCTTACGTGCGCTCGTACACCTTCAAAGATGGTCATCTCTTTCTTTCGGCTGATGGCGGACGGAGGGATTTATGAGTTCGAGCCTGTATCAATCAAAGCCATCCTGGCGCTTGATGCGTACGCGGTTTTGGCTGGCAAGACGGGCCATCCTGCTGATGCCATCAAATACCATAGCCTGGCTGGGCAGATGGCGAAGCACTGGACGGACTCGCTGGGGACGGAGATCATTCTCGCCTCGCCTTTGACAAGCCGGGGACCTGGAGTGAGAATTACAATTTGGTTTGGGACAGGATTCTCGATCTCAATATTTGTCCGTCGATCATTGCCAGAACGGAAATACGTTTTTACAAGGCCCACCTGAGCGAGTTCGGCCTACCGTTGGATAATCGAAGCGCCTACACGAAGCTAGATTGGGAAGTTTGGACGGCAACGCTGGCAGACAATCGCGAGGATTTCAATGCACTAATCGCTCCACTAGTCCGGTTCATTAATGAATCTCCAAGCCGAGTGCCTCTTATAGATTGATACTGGACCACCGACGCGAAGCAAGTTGGCTTTCAGGCACGTTCGGTCGTTGGAGGCGTTTATATTCCGCTCCTTTTCAACGATGCCACGTGGAAAAAATGGTCCACCAGTTCACAGTAGCTCGCCATGGCAGCCAATGTGGCCTACTCTTAGAATGTGGACCATTTTGAAGTTATCGAGAATCTGAATATAATCCGGCCGCTGCTTGAGTGGTCACTCACACCTTGCAATGACCCTATGGCCGGGGCATGCGGTATGCTCAGGGACTACCGGCATTAAGAAAGCGCTACTGGCGGGTTGCTGTGCACAAAGATGCTGACAGGCTCAGAAAATATTTAAGACGACGTGGCCTTAGGTTTTCGAACCTATGACCAAATGCGGCGGCCTGAGCCGACCAAACACTGGTACAGGACACAAGTGCACCCTGTGAACAAGAGAACATTTCTCAAAATTTGCTCTGCTGCGATGACCAGTCGAGTGCTTTCTCCGCTCTCCGGGTGGTCGTCGGGTAGCAAACTAACGAACTGGGCGGGCAATTTTGAGTACAGCACTGAGAAACAATACTCCGCGAACTCGCTGACAGACATACAGGGGTTCGTCAGGACTCGGAGCAACTTGAAGGTGCTTGGTACACGGCACTGCTTCAACAAAATCGCCGACAGTACCAGTGAATTTCTCTCGCTGAAGGCTATGGATCATGTAGTTGCGTTGGATCCGGATGCACGGACGGTAACCGTTGAGTCGGGGATGACCTACGGACAGCTTTGCCCCTATTTGGACAATCAAGGGTGGGCACTGCACAACTTGGCTTCGCTGCCCCACATTTCTATTGCCGGAGCATCCAGCACTGCTACTCACGGCTCCGGAGAAAAGAACGGCAACTTGTCTACGGCGGTTTCGGCGCTCGAGATAGTTAACGCAGCCGGCGAAGTTGTGAAACTATCGCGCAGCCGGGACGGCGAGATGTTTCGCGGAGCGGTTGTCGGCTTGGGTGCGTTGGGAGTGATCACGAAGGTGACGCTCGATACTCAGCCCCGCTTCATAATGAAGCAGTATGTGTATGAGAACCTACCGTTCAGTGAGTTAAGAGAAAATTTTGATGCAATCGAATCTGCCGCCTATAGCGTGAGTCTGTTTACGGACTGGCAAAAGGGTCGGATCAATGAGGTCTGGCTAAAAATCCGCATGCAGGACAAACCGCAGTTCGATGGCCCTGCGGAATTTTTCGGGGCGAAACGGGCCACTAAAAACCTTCACCCGATCGCCGCTCTTTCGGCGGAAAACTGTACCGAACAAATGGGCGTGCCTGGTCCCTGGTACGAGCGACTGCCTCACTTCCGCATGGGTTTCACGCCGAGCGCCGGAAAGGAACTTCAGTCCGAATACTTTGTGCCGCGCGAGAATGCGGTCGATGCAATTTTTGCGATTGAGCGCCTGCGCGATCGGGTAGGGCCACATCTGCTGATTTCAGAGATTCGAACCATTGCGGCTGACGACCTTTGGATGAGCCCTTGTTATAAGCAGCCCAGTGTAACCATTCATTTCACCTGGAAGCAGGACTGGCCGGCAGTGAAAAGGCTGCTACCGGTCATCGAGAGAGAGCTGCGCCCATTTCACGTCCGGCCACATTGGGGAAAGCTGTTTACGATCTCTCCTGCGGATATTCATTCCAGATACCAACGGCTGCCCGAGTTTCTCGAAACATGTAAGAAGTATGATCCGCAAGGCAAGTTTCGCAACGAGTTCCTGAACAGAAATATCTTCGCCAATTAAATGGTATCGGCATGAACCCTCGAATTCTCTTCGCGCTGCGATCGTAGACACTTGCGCAAGCTGTTCATCTTCAAGAACTGCTGCTGTTTCCATCATGTTTCTCCTGTGCGCCGGTTAAACCGGCGATGTTTAGTGAATGAAAAAGTCATACGAAAGTGGATTAGCGACCCCACATCGGCCCCGAGTCATGCGGAGCTGCCCGCGAGGGCGGCGTCGAAGCGTTGATAGGGGAATGTGCGGGCCGGATATACAGCCGCGAAAGACACTCACTCCGGGACGCCGACCCTGTAGGAGAAAGGGGAAGGCACCATCCGAGGCACCGATATCGCGAGGTGCCTAGGGATCCCGCGCGGTCACAGACCCCGTGCACGTACCGAAGCGCCTCGCATGGGAACCGGGAGATCCCGCGTTCACCCCAGACGGAACCTGACTGGGGACGCATCGGGAAGTCTAGGGACGCACGCCGATGATGAACGAACACGGGAAGTCGGACAGACCTGTAGTACCTACGAAGTCCCCGAACAAGGCCGGGCAACCGGCGGCGGAGGGGGTGGAGGGAAGTGGTCTGACCAAAGGGAACCTGCCCCAGCAAAACGCGTCCCGGACACCGAGCCGGACGGACGCGCCCAGTGCGCTGGAGCGGGTACGTCAAGCAGCAAGCAAGGATAAGGAGACGCGGTTCACGGCGCTTCTCCACCACATCTACAGCCTGGAAACGCTGCGCACGGCCTACTTCGGTTTGAAGAAGGAATCCGCGCCCGGTGTGGACGGGGAGACGTGGTAGCACTACGGCGAGACTCTCGATGATAATCTCCAAGATCTCTCCCATAGGTTGCAGCGAGGAGCGTACCGAGCTAAGCCGGTGCGTAGAACGTACATTCCCAAAACGGATGGGCGGCAGAGGCCGCTCGGAGTTCCCGTGCTGGAGGACAAGATCGTCCAGCGTGCGACCGTCGAGGTGTTGAACGCGACTACGAAACCGACTTTCTTGGTTTTTCGGACTCTTAACATGGATGGGGTTAGAGCACCCGCAAAACTGCTAATGTCGCATCATCCGTCTGGCACCCTCTGGAGAAGTCGTCCATGGAGTTGAAGATCGACCGGACGAGATGTTCAGCATTCTCAGTCCCTAGTCGCGCCCAGGCGGCTGTCGCTTTCAACAGGCGGCGAACTCCCCACTCCTCGCCGGAGTGGTTTGCCGCTTCAATGACTCCGTCGGTGTAGGTGATGACCACATCGCCGGGAT
>WNGK01000629.1_pt1 | contig 39835 bp, 45 predicted proteins | sample 5400601 | NCBI WGS metagenome assembly WNGK01 (sample SAMN13153376, study PRJNA577476) | soil metagenome | isolation source: 60 cm soil or saprolite under Garry oak tree replicate 1 | place: USA:California | collected 2016-06-15 | reverse complement strand
ACTGGATTTTGTTTCTTATTAACCAGTCCAATTCTCGCTTTTCGATCGTCTGCTCATGTTCCAACTCTGCAGCTTCCCCGACCACATTCAGCGGGTCCATCTCGTCCGCATACCTGAGGATTTTCCTGGAATCCAGACCGTCCAGAATCTGCAGGGCCATTGCATTTACGTTTTGCGAGGAAAGTGCGAACTCCTTCGCCCCCATAGCCGCAGTGGCGAGTCGGGGCGCGCCGAAGTAGCCCGGCCATCCTTCGGCCTTTGCGATCCGTACCAGGTCGGCAAAATTCCCTCCTGTCAGCGATGGAGCCGATCGGTAGCCCTCGGGCACGAACTCAGGTTTTAGGAACAGAAGCTGACTTTGCTCATCCGCACCAGCGTGCACCGAGAAACCGTCCTCCGCAAGTTGCTTCCCAGATAGCACCTTCCCCTTGCTCCCACAGCACAAGAACACCGGTTTCAGCCCGAACAGATGCACCATGGTCCCGCCATAGACATCGTGGAAATAATCCGAAGCCTGGTTGAGCGCCTTGTGATTGTTGGGCGCGCCATGGTTATGAACGAGGAATATCCATCGGAAACCCTGGTCTCCGAGCTCCGTGGTCAAGTCCATGTAGATTGCCCTCAGTGTTGCCATGCGGACCGGATAACTTCCGGGAAATACCGTCTTTCCTCCGATTGTGTTGGCGGGATCGTTGCCCAGCGGAATCTGCGGAAACACGACGACTGTCCAGCCGGGTCTGGCGACGATAGCCTTCGCGAGTTCCCGTGTATAAGCATCATCGGCATAGCCGTCCGTATAGGACGGGAGGTAGGGACCGTGTTCTTCCAGAATGCCGCCCGGAATCAAGACCACAGTCTTTGCGAGATCCAGTGCCTGAATTTGCCGCGTATTCATCTCGGCGACCCTCAAGATCTGCGCACCAACTTGCGTGTCCAGGAACGTCGCGCCAGCTAGCACTACTCCGGCCGCTGACACCCACCGATAGCGTTTCATTCGTTTTTCCATGACCCGAGTGTAACGTGCGGAGTGTTGGCTGGCCCAGCAGGAATCCGCGTGACGCTCCCGATCGGCGATGGGTAGGTAATTTGGAATTCGTTTGGCGGCTGATAGCTTATGAGATCGATACATCACTCACAATGCCGGAATTGGCTGGTCACTGGGCGTTGGTCGGCAAACAGGAAGTAACCAGAGATGGACTTCCACCCGGTCTGGAAAGGCGCCGACCCCGACATACCCATCCTGAAAGAAGCCAAAGCGGATTACGCGAAGCTGCAATAGCCCGGTCGTCTGGGAGAATCCTTGCCGTTCTGGTGCGGACGTCTGGTCGTCGGCTCTCAGTTCACTGCGTCCGAGCCGTTTCGCAAAATCGCGCTGAGCTATGCGAGATGACATTTCTCCATAGGCGACGCCTTCTCCCGGCGTCGGTTCCAAGCAGTCGCCGAGTGATTCATCTGGAATTTACGGCAGACGAATTGCCTGCCGGGATAACATGGCGGGATCGAGCGTAAGAGGAGGGGATTAGCAAGATGCCAAGCTCAGGTGAAACTCTCAAAGAACGCCTCGCCCGCTACCGCCAGATCAAAATCACCGTGATCGGCAGGAAATCCGGGAAGACGATCTCGATTCCGGTCTGGTTCGTGCTTGAAGGACAGAAGCTTTACCTCCTGCCTGTGCAGGGCTCGGATACGCAATGGTACAAGAACGTGCTGGAGAAATCGACGATTCGGATTGATGCGCGAGGCGTGAGGGAGGAATTCCGCGCGGTGCCTTTGACCGACGCCAAGACGTTGAAGAGTGTGGTCGAGAAATTTCGGGAGAAATACGGAGCGGGAGATGTGAAGAAGTACTATTCCAGGTTCGATGTGGCGGTCCGGGTTGAATTGGGTCTGTAGGCGTGAACTTCGCAGTGAGAAAAGACCCATCAAGAAGACCTGACAATGATGTGACCAGCGCGGGCAATTTCGGCGACTGGCACTGACCGAGGAGGTTCCGTCTCCATCTGCACATCATCAACGACCAGTTCAAAAGGTTTAGATGCTGGCCGGCGGCCCAAACCCTCCGAAACAGGGGGCGAAAGGCCGCATAAAATTGGTTCAAAATTCGATCCCTTCCGAACCACCAGAGCTAAGAGCCCGCACATTCGACTTCCCTGTGTGGCTCAAGTATCCTTTTTCCGAATACTGGAGGCTAGAATGAGCCTTTTTCGTGTCGCCGCCCTTCTTGTCATGTGTGGCATCGCTCTGTCTGCTGTCGGGAAATCTAGGACGCCACAGAACTCCGCAACCAAGCAAACCGCCCAGCTGGATGACATTCCCAAGTCCATCGCGGAGAGCGTCGGTGGCACGCTCCAGTTCGCGGAAGGGAACTTCCTCGGCCTAGCTGAGGCCATGCCGGAAGACAAGTATTCCTACATCCCCACAGTCGGCAAGTTCGACGGCGTCCGCAGCTTCGGGGAGCAAGTGAAGCACGTCGCCTGCGCTCAGTTCGCCTTCTTCAACGAATTTGAGGGCAAGAGACCGCCCGAGGACTGCGAAAAGGGCGGCCACGATCCCGCGAAATCAAAAGCCGAGTTGATCAAATATCTCAAGGACTCCTTCGACTACTCCAACCGTGTCCTCGCCACGCTCACGGCGAACAACGCGCTCGACCGTGTCGAAGGCCGCTATGCCGGACCGAACACCAAACTGGGTATCTCGGTAATTGCGGTCTGGCACATTACCGACCACTACGGACAGCTAGTCGAGTACCTGCGCGTGAACGGTATCGTCCCACCCTTCACGCAGAAATACGGGCTGAAGGTTCGGTGAATCGTTGGGAGACCGCGCTCCGACTTTCCGATCTCGTGTAGTGTCCTTCGTTGACTCCCGTCTTCACAATCCCTAACCTTGTGCCCCGAGTCCGTGTGCTCCCCCATGATTGGGCAGACCAATTCGCCCTACCACATCGTCGAAAAGCTCGGTGGCGGGTTGGGACACGGGTGTCGTTGCGCAAAGCTGGGCCTTGAAGCTGGCTTCTCGCCCTCAACTTGCTTACTGATCAGGTAGCAGGCGACCCTACTAACCGGACAACTGGATCATTCGCGTCAGTCCCCTGCGGGCGCACCAAAAGAGATAACCTCATTCGTGTGCCGAATCGGCCTATTATCCCCTAAGAACAATCAGTAGGAGCTACGCACATGGCAGCGAATCAAGTAGTGCTTTACTTCGACACGCAGCAGGATGCCTTGCTTTTCACTCTGGCTGCCAGTTCGGTAATGTCCGCAGAAGGGCCGGTGCACAGCAACAAGGCAGCGGTCAGGGTTGCGGAGGAGATTTGCAAAGCCAGTCGAATCACGACTGAGGGTGTTCTCAACGTCACGTGAAGGGCGGCACAATTAGATGATTCGAAAAGCTGCGCTGCAGATAGGAGTACCCGCGCTCCTCGCGTTCATTGCATGGAATGCGTACCTTGCCGTCAACCATCTTCAACGGGTGCAGAAAACGGCGGCGCTCACACTTGAAAGCTCCGCGCTCCAAGCAAAACTTTCCGGGGTTTTGAAAGACCTGACCGATATGGAAACAGGTCAGCGCGGGTACCTGCTAACCGGGGACCCCGCTTACTTGCAGCCCTACACCGATGCGAAGGACAGGATCGAAACAGGGTTCGTCAGCCTTCGAGCAGGGCTCGCTAATCGGCAGCGCGAACAATCACTGGAGTCGCAGTTGGAGTCTTTGGCTAAATCCAAGCAGGCTGAGATGGAGCGCACTATCACTTTGCGCCAACAGGGGTATCGCCATCGCTCATTCAAGCTTGTTGCTACAAACGAAGGCAAGGACTACATGGATGAGGTTCATCGGATTGCGTCTTCGCTATCCTCAACGGAGAGCGGCAATTTCGCGAGATTTGACACAGAGAGGACTGCCGCACTGAAAAGAGCATTTTCTGCAACCATTATTTCCAATTCTGTCCTACTTTTGCTCGCAGTGTGCCTGTTTGGGCTGATCCGCCACCAGGGGCGACGGCTTGTAGAAGAAGCCTCCCAGAGCAGAATTGAGCTAGCCGTGCGGGATTTGCAGCTGGAAAAACTAACGTCTGCCCTCTCCGGCCAAGCGCGTTCAAATATCATTGCAATCAATATGAACTCCCGGTTGCTGCTGGAGAATTACGGCGGTTTCCTTCCACGACAGGGGCACGAATATGCCGAGCAGATGAAAGAAGCAGCGGCACAAATGGAACGACTCCGGCAAGATTTAGTTGGCAGCCCATCATCTAATGGAAACGGTAGGGCAGCTTAGCAGTTATTGGCGGGGCTTGCAGCCGCCGACTTTGCTGGCCTGGGACCCTTTGGGTCCAATAGGGACTTTACCGTGCGGGCCTGCACGTGGCGCATGGCTGGCTCAGACTGATCGAGTCGATGCAGCCGCCGTGGCGCGACGGAGAAGATCTGGAGACTTCATTTTCCGGCAGTGTTCCTCGAAGTTCGGGCGCGGCGCCTTCCAGCGAAGGTCCTCGACCGTTTCAAACACCGGCACGTCGACCCGCAGCGTCGCTAGCGTGCGAAATAACAGAGCATCGTTCCATGCGCTGAACAACGATTCGGATAGTACGTGGGCCTTGCGGATGGAGGGATGCCATGCCCGCCAATCCTGCGGAATGTCCTCAAGGTGGGGGTATTGCGATAACACGAGAGCCGCCGCTTTCTGGCCCCAACCAGCCACACCGGGGAATCCATCTGCACTGTCGCCGACCACAGCCAGGTAGTCCGGGATCGATTGCGGCTTCACTCCAAACTTGGCGATGACTCCAGCTTCATCGCGTACGATTTCGCGCCTGCGATCCAATTGAACGACTCGGGTGCCCACAACACACTGACCCAGATCCTTGTCCGGAGTACAAATGAGCACTTGCCGCACCTGGTCATCCCGCGCGGCTTTCGCGGCGGAGGAGGCGAGCGCATCGTCCGCCTCGAACTCTACCATTGGCCAGACCATTACGCCCATGGCCTCCAAGGCCTCCTCGAGAATCGGGAATTGCGAGAGCAGTTCCGGGGCTACGCCTTCGCTGGTTTTGTAGCCGGGGTACAGGTCGTTGCGAAACGACTCCACGATGTGGTCGGTTGCAACTCCGAGGTGGGTTGCGCCCTTTTCGATCATCGATAAAACGGACGCCAAAACGCCCCGTACAGCGCCGACTTCCTGACCGTTTACATCTTGCGCCGCCGGCACGGCGAAAAAGTATCGGAACAATTCATAGGTTCCGTCGATCAGGTAAACATCCATGCGGCTCCGTTTCGTTCGCTTGGCGGGCTGCTCGTCACGAACTGCGGTCCATCGCCATAAAAAGGTTGTTCAGCGACTCCGCCAGCGTGGGGTGGGCAAAGGTGCCGTCGCGCAGTGCGGTGTAGGACAGCTTGCCCATCATGGCAATCTCGATGGCCGACATGATTTCTCCGCCTTCGATGCCAAGAATTGCGGCGCCAAGAATCTGGTTGGTCTCCGCGTCAACGATGGCCTTCATGAAGCCGCGCGTTTCGTCGACTTCAAGAGCGCGGGCCACGTGCGTCATCGGCAATTTGGCGACGCGAAAGTTGAGGCCCTGCGCGCGGGCTTCCTTCTCGGTCAGGCCGATCCGGCCCAACTGCGGATCGATAAAAACCGCATACGGCACCTGGCGGCCCTTGGTTGAAGCCGTTTTCTTTTCGAGGAGATTGGCGCGGATGATCCGAAAGTCATCGTAGGAAATGTGCGTGAACGCCGGGCCGCCTTTAATGTCGCCTAGCGCGTAGATGCCTTCGGCGGTAGTTTCCAGGCGGTCGTTCACCTGAATGAAGCCGCGCTCGCTGGTTTCGACTCCGGCCGTCGAGAGGTTAAGGCTGTCCGAATTCGGTACCCGCCCCGTGGCAACCAGCAGATGAGAACCAATCAGTGTGGTCGAATTACCCTGCGACTGAAGTTCCAATCGGATGCTCCCGCCTGACAATTCCACGCGAGTTGCTTTTGCGTTCAGCAGAACTTCGACGCCATCCTGCCGCAGGATGTTGGCAATCTCCTCCGCCATATCCGGATCCTCGCGGGTGAGAACTTGGCCCGCGGATTGAATGATTGTCACCCGGCTGCCGAAGCGCCGGAAAAGTTGGCCGAACTCGAGGCCAATGTAGCCGCCGCCGAGGATCAGCAAGTGATCCGGAAGAGCATCGAGCTCCATGATGGAGATATTGTCGAGAAACGGCACGCTTGCCAAGCCGTCGAGTTCGGGCCGCGACGCGCGGGTGCCGGCATTGATGAAAATGCGTTTCGCCGAAATGGTGCGCTGGCCGCCATCGTGCATGCGAACATCGACCGTCTTCGGACCGCTGAAACTCGCACCGCCGAAAATCAATTCGAGGTTCGCAGTTTTTTCAATGCGCGACTGGCTGCCGCTGCGGAAGGTGTCCACAATCTCGCGCTTGCGCTCACGAACTTTCGACATGTCGAGGCTGACGGGACCGGTGTGTACGCCATAGTCCGCGGCCCGGCGCGCCAGGTATGCTACACGCCCGCTAGCCACCATGGTCTTGGTCGGAGTGCATCCCTCATTGATGCAGGTCCCCCCGACGTGTTTCCGTTCGATGAGAGCCGTGCGCATTCCCGCCTTAGCGAGCGCGACGGAGAGCGGCGTGCCAGCCTGCCCAGAGCCGATTACAATGGCATCGTATTGTTGCGGGCCCGTCATGAGCGCTCCTCAGAATCGAGAAACCAGAAATAGCCCGAGCCCGATTGCGACCAAGTCCTCTGGAACGGCAATCGCGAAATCCGGCACGCGCAGCATCCGCACTAACCCGACGCGTGCCTGATATCCGCCGAATGCGCCGGCAATTCCACCAACCGCTCCGGCCAGAGCTCCCAGCCAAATCATCGCGCCGCCAGCGATGGCCAGGCACGCGCCGCTGAGTGCGCTCGTGACGATTCGCGCGGAGAGTCCAACAGGGGCTGTGCGGGAAGGAGTACCGGGAAGTTGATCAGCCACAAGCTCTACCACGGCCAGCACGGTAAAGACACCTACTGCCCAGGCCGATCCCATGAAAGCCAACGGAGAGCCATGAAGATTGATCCAGCCGATGTGGGCCGCCCAGGCCACTACCGCGGGTGCAGTCAGCGACCGCAGTCCCGCCACAACTCCGATGCCCAGCGTAAGCAACACTGTGTACCCGGAATTCATGGTCGTTCTCCGCCTCCGTCACGGCACAGATTTGAATCTGGCGGCGCTTTCCGCCAAGGGCAGCCACACTTGAAAGCGCGTATCGCCGGGCGTGGAACGCAGCTGAATGTTTCCGCGGTGCTTCTTCACAATACGCTGGACCGTGTCGAGGCCGAGCCCGGTTCCCTCGCCGACTGCCTTCGTCGTGAAGAAAGGTTCAAAAATGTGAGGCTGGACTTGGGGCGAAATCCCGGGACCGTTGTCGCCGATCTCCACCACAACGCAATTGTCCTCGCGGTAGGTGCGAACTCGCAGTTCGCCTTTTCCGCCCATTGCGTCAATAGCGTTGTCAATGAGGTTGGTCCAGACCTGGTTGAGCTCGCTTCCGAAGGAGTTCACCAGCAGCGCAATTTTCTGATAATCACGCTGCACGGTCACCCCACGTTTGAGCTTGTGATTCAAAATGGTAAGCGTGGTCTCCAGGGTCTTCACGATATCGACATTCTGCAGGGGCGCCTGATCCATGAACGTATATTCCTTGATTGCGCCCACCAGGTCGGAAATTCTCGACGTGCTGCTCTCGATCTGGTTCAAGAGGTCGGCGATCTCGACCGAAGCCGAGATTCTTACGAGTGCGGCACGGGCGGTACCGGGATCGAGCGTAGAAAACAGTTGCTCCAACACTTCCGGCCGGAAATTTTTGCGCGCCAGGTAGGCCGCGAGCTGCCACAAATCGTTTTGCCCGTGGCTGCGGAGCAGGGAATCCAGCTGATCCTCAAGATCGCTGGCGGTTAGGGCGTCTGGCGGAGGTCCACCCACCTCGGTCAGGGAAGCCTCTAACTTTTCAATTTCCGCTTTTTGCGTAGGGGTAAGGTCGAGCCTTCCGAGTTCGTGACTCGCGTCGCGGACCCGCTTCAGGGTCTCCCGCAACTGGCTGGTGGCGCGTTTCGCGGCGGACGCGGGATTGTTCAGTTCGTGCGCCAGTCCTGCCGAAAGCTTCCCCAACGACGCCAACCGATCGCGTTGCTGTTCCATCCGAGTTACTTCCCGGATCCGGTCCGACATCAGCCCGACGAGCCGCTTCGTCAGCTCCGGCATTTTCTGCACAAGATCTGGAAACTGGGAAGCGGGAAATCGCAAGGCGTGGCTGTCCGTCTCGGCGCGCCCGCTCACCGTGAACTGCTTCATCCTCGAAAACGGAAGGACTCCGGTGACATCGCCCGGCTCCAGGTCAAAGGTGATAGTGTCGCCCGCAACCTCGCCCCGTCCCTGAAGTAGCCCCTCAAGAATCACAAACATCGCATCCGCGGGGTCACCCTGACGAGCGTAAACATCGCCCGCTTTGAGGCGCAGTTCCTGCGACTGGCTGAGGAACCAGGCGATCTGGTCATCCGGCAATCCTTCAAAGACTGGGACGCGACGTAGCAATTCCGCTGTTTCGGCCATTTATACCTTGCTCAAATACTGATGGATGAACTGCACCGCCACCGATCCCTCACCCACTCCGGAGGCCACGCGTTTGACCGAGCCGTGCCGTACGTCGCCCACCGCAAAAATGCCCGGCACATTCGTTTCGAGAAGGAAGGGATCGCGATCCGGCGCCCAGCCTTTCGGACGCTCGCCCCCGTGCATCAGATCGGGACCGGTCAGAATGAATCCGCGTTCGTCTCGCTCGATGGTGCCCGCGAGCCAGTCGGTACGCGGCAGAGCGCCGATAAAGATGAACATCGCGCTCGCCGGCACACGCTCTACTTTATTGGTGTCCGAACAGAGGACTGAAATTTCTTCCAGGTGCGTTTCGCCATGCACTTCGGCGACGCCGGCGTGAGTCCACAGCTGAATGTTGGGAGTCTCCTTGATCTGGTCGATCAGATATTGCGACATGGTGCTGGAGAGCGAGTCCCCGCGGACAAGAATCACGACGCGTTCTGCGTACCTGGCAAAATTCATAGCGGCCTGGCCGGCAGAATTCGCGCCGCCTACGACGTAAACGATCTCGCCCTTGCAGGACAATGCCTCGGTGGCGCCGCCGCCGTAGTAGACTCCCGCGCCTTGCAGTTGGTCAACCCCCGGAGCTTCCAGCCGTCGCCACTGTACTCCGCTCGCGATCATCAAGGCGTGGCAGGAGATCTCATTGCTGTCGGCCAATTTAATGATGCGGTAAGGACCCTCAGTTCGGACGCCAACCGCCTCCTGCGGCGCCAGGATTTCCACTCCAAAACGCCGCGCCTGCACCACGGCACGACGGGCGAGGTCTCCTCCACTGAGTCCGGCGGGAAATCCAAGATAGTTCTCGATTCGCGAACTCATTCCCGCCTGACCGCCCGGAGCTTCGCGCTCGACCATTACCGTGTGCAGACCCTCGGAAGCACCGTAAACAGCAGCCGCCAGACCTGCCGGACCTCCGCCCACAATTGCCAGGTCGTAAAAACTGGTTTCGGCGCGGGTCCGCAAGCCCACTTTCTGCGCCACTTCAGCCGGTACGCCGTTGAGCAGTTTCGTTCCATCCGAGAAGAGAACGACCGGAAGGTCACTCGCATCGGGGCCGAGGGCTTCGAGAAGGCGCTTGGTTTCGGGATCGTTGGCCGAATATTCGACATCGATCCACTGATACGGAACGTGGCTGCGGGCGAGAAAATCCCGCAGCTCGTAGGATCGCGGAGACCATCGCGTACCCAAAACCCGAATCCCTTGAAACGGCGGACGGTACGAAGCCTGCCAATCATCGAGCAAGTCGTCGACCTGGGGGTACAAATGCTCGGTGGGGGGGTCCCACGGCTTCATAAAAAAATAATCGAGGCTGGCCTGGTTAATCGCGCTGATGGCGGCGTTGGTGTCGGCGTAGGCTGTGAGCAACGTCCGCTTGGCGTCCGGATAAATGTGCCGGGCTTCCTGCAGAAACGTCACCCCGTCCATGTGCGGCATGCGCTGATCCACGAGGAGGAGGGCCACCGCGTCGTTGCGAACCTTCAATCCCTTGAGCAGATCCAGAGCCGCTTCCGGAGCGTCGCTGCTGATTACGCGATACTCAGCGCCATATTGCGATCGCAAATCGTGCTCGATGGCCCGCAAGACATCGGGATCGTCGTCGACAGTCAGCAAAATCGGCTTCGGCATGATCGCTCTCAGAGTCGAGGGTAAAAGTGATGGTCCCGGAAATCCAATCTAAATAACCCTGGACCGAAATAAAGTCATTAGATACAGAAACGGCGATTCGGTCGCGTGATTATTGCGTCGCGTTCGAGCTGGCTTCAGGCCCGAATCTCACCGGCTTCGATTTCGTCCACATAGCACCAGACCCAGGACTCTCCGGGCTCAATGGACCGGATCAGAGGATGCTTCACTTTGTGGAAATGCTTGGTCGCGTGCTTGTTCTTGGACGAGTCGCAACAGCCAACGTGTCCGCAGCTAAGGCATAGGCGCAAGTGAACCCAGGAATCGCCCGTCTTAACACAGTCTTCGCACACATGCTTGTCCGTCGTTCTGATTTTGATCTGGTCCAGGTGCTTGCATTCTTTCGGCATCGGTTTCCTCTTTTTCTCCGGGAAAGTTCATTTTGAAACCCGGTCAAGTGACCTCAGTCATGTAACGAAAGGGCATAATCACAGTCAAGAGCCGCATCTTTCACGCACAATGTTTTTAGAGGTCTTCATTTGTGTTTCGGCTCGATTATCTGTCTTGCGTGTTAACCGTCGCGTCCACGGTTCTGGTGGGGCGGCGGTGCTGGGAAGGTTGGGCGTTGGCTGGCGTCAATAGCATACTCATGTGCGTGATCGGCCTTAGAACCGAACAACTGGGCTTCATTCCTGCCAATGTATTCTGCATGGTCATGAGCGCGATCAACTTGCGCGCCTGGCGCAAGCCGGGGGCATCTTGAGAACTTAGCCTCTCGTGCACACCATCAGTCCGCGATGAGCAAGTTCTCGGCAAAAGGCCATTGCTCATCGATCCATTGAGCTTCGCAGCGGAAGCCGGCATTGCGCGCCGTCTCAATAATTTCATCGGCCGAATATTTGTGGCTGCTCTCCGTCCATATGGTTTCTCCTTCGAGGAACTCGACCACGACTTCGGCCGCCGGAATGCTTACAACCTGGCGCCGCTTTGACTCCAGGTGCATCTCGACGCTACGTGCTTCGTGGTTAATCTTCGCGAGATGAGTAAATTCGCGCAAATCAAAGTCGGCGCCGAGTTCGCGATTGACACGCGAGAGCAGGTTGAGATTAAAAGCGGCCGTCACTCCAAGTTCGTCGTCGTAGGCAGCGAGAAGTTGCGCGCTGGCTTTTTCCAAGTCGGTTCCCAGAAGCAGAGAATCCCCTCGCTCAAGAATGCACCGGACTTCGGCCAGAAACTTCACCCCTGCCGGGCGATCGAAGTTGCCAATCGTGCTTCCCAGGAACAGCACGAGCAGGCGTTGGCCGCTCTTTCGGTATGCGGCCACCTCCAGCAACCCATCCAGGTATTCGCGCTCAAACCCAACAATGCTGATCCGATCGATGTCTCTGAGCTCGCGTTCGCACATGACCAGAGCGGAACGCGATATCTCGACCGGATAATAGGACGTGCGCTGGCGCCGGCAGATGGCTTCGAGGAGCCAGCGCGTCTTTTTTCCGCTGCCACTGCCTAATTCCGCGACGGCCACCGGCCCGGCAAGCCGGTCCACGATTTCATCCGCATGCCGCCGTAGCAATCGTTCGTCGGCCCGAGTGAGCCCGTACTCCGGCAGATGGCTGATCACCTCAAACAGGGCCGAGCCGACGTTGTCGTAAAGATACTTGGAGGGAAGTTCCTTCTGTCCCGTCCGGGTAAGCCCGGCGCGAACATCGGCGGCGAATTCGTAGGTGGCATCGGTAGGGATCGCATGAACAAGCATTGGCCAACTCCTTATTACTGTTCGTAATTGACGCAGCGGAATCCCGCGTAAACGTATTGGTAATGTGCCTGAAACCAGTTGCGAAATGTGGGCCGCAGCATGCACGCAGCGGTGCGCGGCGAACCACCTTTCATGACGAAGTGTTTGCCATCGAAAAAATCGGCGGAGTATCCGCGGTAGAAGGGGAAGGGCTCGAATCCTGGGAATGGTGCGAAAACCGTGGATGTCCACTCCCACGCATTGCCCAACATGTCATGTACACCGAAGGCGCTGCGGCCTTCGGGAAAAGCATTTACCGGCGTGGGATTCCAATGGCTGAAGTCAAAGTTGCCCAGACTCGAACTGGGCTGGAGATTGCCCCAGGGATATTGGCGTTCCGCTCCATCTTTTGTGCCATAAGCCGCTCGGTGCCACTGCTCTTCTGTAGGCAGAGACTTCCCCGCCCAACGCGCGTACGCCGTGGCCTCCGCATGACTCACGTAGACCGGCCAGTCGAGCGGCAGAGGGACTTCTTCGAGCATGCCGCGATAGAGCCACCCGTCGGAGGCCTTTTTCCAGAACACCGGATGAGAAGTTGCGTGAGCCGTTTTCCAGTTCCAGTCATCGTCGCTCCAGAACGCGCGCTTCTCATAGCCGCCAGCGTCCATGAATTCGAGGTATTGCCGGTTCGTCACCTCGTACTGGTCGACCTCAAACGCAGGCACGTGCGTCGTGTGGATCTCGAACTCGTCGTCCCACCCGAAAGTCTCGCCTTGGCGCGAGAGGCCCAGTGTTGCCAATCCAGCGGGAATCGGGACCATTTGATGGATCACAGGCGCGATCACTAGACTCGCGGAACTTTCTGGCGGAATCTTTCGGCCCAGTGGCAGCTGATGCAGCATGTAGGCCAGCGTCTCGACATGCATCAGGCGATGCTCGATCGCGACGTTGAGTAAAGTGTCGAGCGGAAAACCGTCGCGCGTGCGGCCGGACGATTCCAGACTTCCGTCGGCCAGCTTGTCGTCCAGTGCCGCGCGGATCCGGCGTACGTAATCGTGCACAGCGTCAAGCGAGGGCCAGTCGGAAGGCTGATCGGAGGGCAATCCGCCGCCCACCGGGTCGATGCCGAAGGCAAACAGGCGATCGAATTCGGGATGAAAACTCTTCAGGCCGAGGACGTTCTCGTGCAGCAGGTTCCAGTCAAAGGCCTCGAGGTGCCCTACATAAAAAATAATCCGGTGACGCTCCGGGATGGGCCGGTCGTACATCGAGTCCGAGCGAACAATATTAAAGAGCGCATCACTTCGCCGGCGAGCGTCGGAGACCCGCTCCAGTAGTTCGTGCCGGACTGCGGTATTTCCTTCAGCAGCAAGCATTGGGACTCCTACCTACGGATTGGGCAAAGCTTAACGCGCATCAACGAAACGCCGGATGCCTTGCGGAACAAGCCATTCGCGGCAGTTCGACGAGGTTCCAGAGGGTAGCACCGTCACGCGAAAGCTGGCAACTCACGGTCTGGCAAACCGCCGCGAAAGCAATTTCGCCTATAAAATAACCGCGATGCGCATTCCGCTGTTTCACGTTGACGCATTCAGCGACCGACCGTTTAGCGGTAATCCCGCCGCGGTCTGCCCTCTTCAAGCGTGGTTAGATGACGGGTTGCTGCTCAAGGTCGCTGCCGAAATTAATCTTTCTGAAACCGCTTTTTTCGTGCCCAGGGACGGCCCGCCGGGAAGCGGCCATTACGATCTTCGATGGTTTACGCCACGCTGTGAAGTGAACCTGTGCGGACACGCGACCCTCGCCTCAGCCTATGTGGTACTCAACCTGCTGCACCCCGGGATCGAATCCGTTCGATTCGAAACGCGATTCAGCGGCACTCTCGCCGTGCGCAAGGACGGCGAGATGTTCTCCATGGACTTCCCCGCGATGTTTGCGCAGCCCTGCCCGAACCAGCCAGACACGCTGATCCGCGCTCTCGGACCGGGCCACCTTCCAGCCACGGTGTTGGAAGCGAATGACACCTATATTGCGGTGTACGAGAACGAGAGTGCGATCCGAAACGTGCGTCCGGATTTCGCGCTGTTGGAACAACTCCATCCCTTTGCAGTGTCGATCACGGCGCCGGGGGTCGACGGCGACGCCGATTTCGTCTCACGCTATTTTGCGCCGAGCTATGGCATCCCTGAAGATCCCGTGACTGGTGCGGCCCATTGTTCGCTCACGCCATACTGGGCTCAACGCTTGGGCAAGACATCTCTTCATGCTCGCCAAGTGTCGGAGCGCGGTGGTGAACTATGGTGCGAAATGGCAGGACAGCGAGTCATCATCAAAGGCAGCGCGGTGCTCACACTGAAGGGGACGTTTGTAATCTGAAGTTCACTGCGCCAGTTTCTTGGATTTGAGAAACTCGCGCACGACCTCTGCCGCATCGCGGTGCTGGCCATCGACCAAATAATTCAGGCGACGCATCTCTTCGTCGGAAATCTTTCCCGCCAACTCGGTCAACACTTGGGCCACCTCCGGATGCTGCCGTATCGTTTGTTCGCGCATCACGGGCACCGCCTCATACGGAGGAAAGTAGTGACGGTCGTCTTCCAGCACGAACAGATCCAGCGCCGGAATCAGCCCGTCGGTGGCGTTGCCGGCGGCTAGGTCGATCTGGTGATCTTTGAGCGCCCGTGCGAGCAGCCCTAAATCCATGATGCGCGGCTGTTCCGCGAAGTGCAATCCGTAGGTCGCTGCCAGTCCTCGATAGCCGTCGGGACGTTCCATGAACTCGTAACCGAATCCGGCGCGCCATTGCGGAGCAAACGCAGTCGCCTGCGACAGAGTCTTGATGTGCAAGCGGCGGGCATCCTCGCCCCGCATCTCCAGCGCAAACGTGTCGTTGAAGCCGAAGGCCGGTCCCAGAGTCAGCCCGAAACGACGTTCATATTCGCTCTTGACCCTCCGATAAACCTCTTCCTTCGCGCCACTTGCCGGTTGCTTGAGAATTGCGGTGAGCGCGGTGCCCGTGTATTCCGGATACACATCGATTCGCCCGGCCAGAATCGCCTGCTGGCAGATGTAGGTTCCAGCCAGGTAGAAGCGTCGTTCCACTTTCAGATTGGTGTGAGCCTCGATCTGCTGGGCCACGATCTCGCCCAACAGGAATGATTCGGTGAAATTCTTGGAGCCGACAACGATGCGATCATTGTGCGACGGCGAACAAGCCGGCAGCAGCAATGCCACCGCTATGAGAAGCAAACCGCACAGACTCAATCGACGGAACGTCATCGCGGCCGCAGGCGCCTCTCCAGCCATCCCACGCCAAAGTCGGCCACCAGCGCCAGGATTGCCGCTGGTATGGCCCCGGCGAGAATGACTCTGTCGTCGACCATGGCCAAGCCCCGAAAGATGAACTCGCCTAAACCTCCAGCTCCAATCGCCGCAGCGATCGTCGCCAACCCGACTGAAATCACAATCGCCACCCGCACGCCCGAGAGGATCACACTCACCGCCAGCGGCAACTCCACTTGAAACAGAAGCTGAGATTCCGTGAGTCCCATGCCTCGTCCCGCTTCCACCACAGAAGGGTCGACTCCGCGGATTCCCGTATAAGTGTTCCTGATAATCGGCAAGAAGGCGTAGAGCGTAAGCGCCAGAATCGCCAGTCGATCCGCGCGTTCCCCAAGCCACGGCACAGGCAGCAGAAACCCGAAGAGCGCAAGACTGGGAATCGTCTGGATAATGTTGGCGCTCGCCAAGACTGGCTTATTGAACCGTGGGCGGTGAGCGATCCCAATTCCCAGCGGGATGCCGATCAGCATCGCGAACAGCGTGGAAAATCCGACCAGCCGGAGATGCTCCAGCGTGAGTTCCAGAACCTGAGCGTGATTCTGCCAGATGAATCGAAAGACATTCATGACGTGCCTCGATCTGCAGCCGAGTCCAGCCCGTCTCCAAAAGCCCTGACGTAAGCAGACGCCAGCGGATCGGCGGACCGTAAAAACTCCCCTGGTGCCAGGACTGTGACCAGTCGCCCCGCTTCCATCAGTGCAATTCGCGATCCCAGCCGCAGCGCCTCGCGCAGATCGTGCGTCACAAACACCACTGTCTTGTGAAGTCTCTGCTGCAGCAAAAGGAATTCATGTTGCAACTCGTCGCGCGTCAGCGGGTCGAGCGCGCCGAATGGCTCATCCATGAGAAGTATTTCGGGGTCCGCAGCTAAGGCCCGCGCCACTCCCACCCGTTGCCGCTGCCCGCCCGATAGCTGATGCGGATAGCGCGACGCGGTATCTGCCGCAAGCCCCACCTTCAGCAGCAACTCTTGCACACGCGCGCGAACCCGGTCCGCAGGCCATCCCTCTATCTTCGGGACCAGGCCGATGTTTCGCTCCACGGTGAAATGAGGAAACAATCCAACGTCCTGGATGACGTAGCCGATGCTGCGGCGCAGGCGAATCACGTCGCTTTCCCCGCTGGACACGCCCTTCACGCGGATCTCTCCAGACGTGGGAGACAGCAACCGATTGACCAGCTTGAGCGATGTCGTCTTACCCGAGCCGCTGCGTCCCAGCAACACAAGAGTCTCGCCACTCTGAACTTGCAGATTAAATCCAGAAAGCACTTGTGTCCCCGCAACGTGGTAAGAGACGTCACGGAATTCAATCACCGGATTTGCGGCCGCAGGTTGCATGTCCGCCAAGCATACCGGAGTTCCCCGTCAAGAGTAGACCGAGATTTTCAGTCGAAGATTTTCATTCGAACCCTGGGCTGATTTGCAATACGCGCTTCTCCCGGCGACAATCTTACGGTGGAAAAGGACTCATCCAGCGGCGGTCAAACTGCGCCTACCATGACGCGCCCACCATTTCTGCCCGGCGCAGTGGTGATTGTGACGCTGTGCAATCCACGCGAGAAGTTCTGGGGAATGATCCTGGCGCTTGCACCCGAGGGCCTCAGTTTGAGCGGGGCGGAACTTGCCTCCTTCGAGGATCTCGCCGTGATGGTGAGAGACGGCGAGCCGTTCACTCCGGCGGTCGTTTTCTTTCCCATGCACCGCATTGAGCGCGTGGAACTCGACCTGCCCGATGGCAGTCTGCCCTCACTTTCCCAGCGCTTTCTCGCCAAAACCGGGCTGGAGCCGTCTGTCGTCCTCGCGCCTTCCAACGGGAATCAGGTCCAGGCGGGCGACCTTCGCGACTCTGGGTCGCAGGCTTCGAAGGAGCATGCGTGAAGCTCTCCCAAATCTTCACCGCCCCCAACCAGCTCACTCTGCTGCGAATGATTTTTGTTCCGTTCATCGTGATTCACCTTGTCGATGGCCACTATCTTTGGGCGCTGGTCGTTTTCGTGATTGCCGGGTTCAGCGATGGGCTCGACGGCCTGCTGGCCCGGACGCTCCATCAGCAAACGTTGCTGGGCCAGTACCTTGATCCGATTGCCGATAAGCTTCTTTTGAGCACGATGTTTCTTGTGCTATCCATCCTTCACAAGATTCCGTGGAAGTTCACGGTCGTGGTCTTCAGCCGCGACATTTCGATTCTCGCCGCCAGTACGGTTCTGTTCGCAATCGCCGGGCTACGAAACTTCCGTCCCAGCATTTTTGGCAAGGCGAATACCTTCTCGCAGATTAGCGCGGTGTTTTTCGTGCTTCTGTTCCAGGTTCGACCGTCGCGCTGGATATGGATCGCGCGCACGGAATTCCTTCGCGCGACGTTCATCTTTACCATCGTCTCCGCCCTGCATTACGTCATTCTGGTGCAGCAGCGCTTGCGCGAACACGCCCACGCCTTGCCGCCAGCCCGGAATCCAGCCGTCTGATCGTGATTTGACCCACCTTCTCGCCGACCCTAGAATCTTAAGTTCGTTTCCAAGTTCGAATTCCCTATGGCGCTTCGTCTTTATAACACCCTGTCCTCGCGGATCGAAGACTTCCGTCCCCTTCGCGACCACGAGATCCGCATGTACGCCTGCGGACCGACGGTTTACGACTATGGACACATTGGCAACTTCCGAACCTTCGTCGCTGTCGACCTTTTGCGCCGGTTCTTGCGGCAGAGTGGATACAAGGTGCACCACGTCATGAACATCACCGACGTGGACGACAAGATTATCCGCAACGCCGCGCGCGATGGCGTCAGCGTACAGCAATACACCGCAAAGTTTGTGCAAGCGTTCCTTGAAGACGCAGCGATGATCGGCATTGAGGAGCCGACGCTAGTGCGAGCTACGGACCACATTCCGGAAATGGCGGGCTTTGTCGCCAAGTTGGTGGAAAAAGGACTCGCATACCGCACCGACGACGGTTCGTATTATTTCCGCATCGCCAAGTTTCCGCAGTACGGCAAGCTTTCGAAACGGGATTTCAGCGGCATGCTGGACGGCGCCCGCGTCGACGTCGACGAGTATGACAAAGACAGCGCGCGCGATTTCGCTCTCTGGAAAGCGCCCAAACCGGGTGAGGCTTCGTGGGAATCGCCGATTGGACCTGGGCGTCCGGGCTGGCACCTGGAGTGCTCGGTTATGTCGATGCACGAACTCGGAGAGACGTTCGACCTGCACGCCGGGGGCGAAGATCTTATCTTTCCTCACCACGAGAACGAGATCGCCCAGTCGGAATCCTTTACTGGCAAACCTTTCGCGTATTTCTGGTTCCACGCGCGCTTCCTCCTGGTCGAAGGCGAGAAGATGTCGAAGAGACTGGGGAATTTCTTCACTCTTCGCGACCTCGTTCTTAAAGGCCACAAGCCCTCGTCGATCCGCTATCTTCTCGCATCCGTTCCCTACCGCAATCAGTTGAACTTCACCTTCGATGGGCTCAAGCAGGCCGCGGTGTCCGTCGAGCGCTTGCGGAATTTTCGCTTGCGATTGAGTTCAGCAGATTTCCCCACGGGAACCAGCCCTGAGATGCAATCTCTCGCGACCGAGACTGTCGCGCGTATGAAAGCCGCTCTTGATGATGACCTCAACACCGCGCAGGCACAAGGTGCGATCTTCGAGATGGTGCGGCAGGCGAATGCCGCGTTCGACGCAGACGGACTCAAGAAAGATGACGTCGCGCCCTTGCTCGCTGCGTTGACCAGGTTCGACGAGATCTTTGCCGTGCTCGACGATGACGATGGCCCAAAAATGAAGGGAGTCTGCGATTGGGCCGCGGCCGAAGGCCGGGCTAAAGAAATCACCGACGCATTGCGGGCAGCGGTCGAGTCAGGACAACTATCGGACGCCGACATCGAGAAAAAGATCGCCGAGATGAAGACGGCCCGCAGCGCCCGCGACTTTAAAGCCTCAGACCTCCTCCGTGCCGCACTTGCCGACGCGGGCATCCTGGTAGAGATAACGAAAGACGGCATCCGCTGGCGAAGGAAATGATGCAGCGATGTTAAGCTGATAGCTGATGGCTCAGAGCTGACAGCTCTTCTTGTGAAATCCCTCGACGAATATCTCCGCGATGCTGAGCAGGCCCACGGGCACCTCTGTGCCGGGCAAGTTCTCGGAGTGCGTCTCGCGATGCTCGGCTTGCAGAAACTTGGCATTGACGATCCGCAGGGAAAAGACAGGAAACGTCTGGTCACCTTCGTTGAAATCGACCGCTGCGCAACCGACGCAGTCGCCGTCGTCACTGGATGCCGCCTGGGCAAGCGTGCGCTGAAGTTCCGGGACTGGGGCAAAGTAGCGGCCACATTTGTGGACGTAAACAGCGGCAAAGCGATGCGCATCGCCGCGAAAGAATCGTCTAAGGCGTTGGCTTGTCAGATGCATCCGGAGATTGCCGACAAGAACCAGCAGCAAATGCTGGCCTACCGTGAGATCGCCGACGACGATCTTTTTACGACTCAGTGGGTGAAAGTCGAATTACCACCCGAAGAATTTCCGGGATACAAAGGCGAACGCGTGGTCTGCGAGTCGTGTGGTGAAGGAATCAACTTCCGCAGAGAAGTGCGTCGGGACGGAAAGGTTCTATGTCGCTCCTGCGCCGGGGAATCTTATTACCAGCCGTCAGTGGAATGACGGCGCAACCCGGTTCACGCCTGTTCATACGCGTGCGCCACGCGCAGAATCGTCGCCTCGTCGAAGTGCTTGCCTAAGATCTGCAGCCCGATCGGGAGCTTCTCTTTCGTCTCTTCGCAGGGCACTGAAATTCCAGGGATGCCAGCCAGGTCTGCAGTCACGGTATAGATATCGGCCAGGTACATGGCCAGCGGATCATTCGACTTCTCGCCCAACCGGAACGCCGCCGTGGGACTGGTCGGCGTTATGATCGCATCGACTTTGCGGAAGGCTTCGTCGAAGTCGCGCGTCAGGAGCGTCCGCACCTTCTGCGCTTTCAAGTAATACGCGTCGTAGTAGCCGGCGCTCAGCGCATACGTGCCGAGCATGATGCGCCGCTTCACTTCCGCCCCAAAGCCCTCATCGCGGCTGCGCCTGTACATTTCTGACAACGTCTTCACTCCGCGCGCCCGATGGCTGTAGCGCACGCCGTCGTAGCGCGCCAGATTCGCCGAAGCCTCCGCAGTCGCAATCACGTAATACGTCGGGATTGCGTATGGCGTGTGCGGCAGAGAAACCGGCACAATTTCACAACCGAGTCCCCTGAGCTTGTCGATCGCCGATTCCACGGCCTGCCGGACTTCATCGTCCAGACCTTCTCCGAAATATTCCTTCGCCACGCCCAGCTTCATTCCGCGAACTGGCTTGTCGAGTTCGGCAACGTAGTCGGGCACCGGCAGATCGGCCGAAGTCGAATCCATGGAATCGCGCCCAGCAATTGTGCGCAGCACAATCGCCGCGTCTTTCACGGTTTTCGCGAGCGGCCCAATGTGGTCGAGCGACGACGCAAACGCGATCAGCCCGTAGCGCGACACACGTCCGTAAGTAGGCATCAATCCCACCACGCCGCAGAACGATGCCGGCTGGCGGATTGACCCGCCCGTGTCGGAGCCCAACGTCACAACTGCCATGTCGGCTGCGACCGCCGCCGCCGATCCGCCCGAAGAGCCTCCGGGCACCCGACTCAGGTCGCGCGGATTGCGCACTGGATGATACGCGGAGTTTTCATTCGACGAGCCCATCGCAAACTCATCGCAGTTCATCTTGCCCAGCACCACGGCGCCTGCCGCCTCCATGCGCGCCACGGCCGTGCAGTCGTAAGGAGGAATGTATTTCTCCAGAATCTTCGAACCTGCGGTGGTACGCACTCCGCGCGTACTCACCACGTCTTTGATGCCAACCGGCACACCACCCAGAGGTGGTAACGTCTTGCCTTCGGCCGCCATGCGGTCGATGCGGTCCGCCTGCTCGAGCGCGCGCTCTTTTGACAAAGTCAGGAACGCGCCGATCTGGCCATCTTCCCGCTTAATGCGGGCATAGTGCGCCTCCGCCAGCTCGAGCGCAGTGGTTTCGCGCTTCTGCACAGCGGAGCGGGCGGCGTCGATGGTGAGGGACTTCAAGTCCATTGAATTGTGATACCTACCGCGAGGGCTATCTCTCAATCACCTTCGGAACTCTGAAGAAATCCCCATCCGCATCGGGCGCGTTGGCGAGCGCCTCCTCGTGCGGCAACGACTTGCGCAGTCCTTCGAGGATATCTTCGCGGCTCGCGTACGCGAAGCGCGCGCTGCCCTGCTTCGACTCGTCAACTCCGTAGCGATCCGAAACCTGCGCCATCGGCGGCACGTCAGACGTATCCAGCTCGTTCAACCGGTCGACGTACTCGAGAATCGAATTCAGGTCGCGCAGCATCCCCGCGCGTTCTTCGTCTGTGAGCTCCAAATTCGCCAGATCGGCGACGTAGGCAACATCTTTGTCGGTGACTTTCATGGGAAAAGGGATCGAAGCTCAGCGCCGGTTCTTGTCTGCGCCATCCTGAGAAGAAACAACGAACTCAATTCTGCGAACTGCCTCGATGGTATAGCGATTGATGACCGCCAGATAGCGTGGCGCAAGCGCCTGCAACTCCGCCTTCCAACGGGGGCCGGCGACTTCCACGCGCAACACTCCATCCTCGAAACCCACGGCGCGCGTGCGCTCGGCGACAGCTGAGCCGCAGACCACCGGCCAGGCCATTAGCGGCGCCTCAGCCCGTGGTGCCAATCGTAAGGATTGCGCTACGATCTTTTCCAGCCCCGATCCTGCCCGCTCCAAGTGCAACTCCTCGTCTCACCAGCGTCGCAGTCAACCCGAAAGAAACTTGATTTTAGCATTCCAGGCGACGCGGGGGCGCTCTGCCTAGACCGGGAATTCGCGACGCACAAATTCAAGTGCAGCGTCCCGCGAGGGCAAGCGTCCTTCGAGCTGTGCATCTTCCACCGCGCTCAGGATCTCACGGAATTTTGGCCCGGGAGCGTGCCCCTGAGCGATCAAATCATCGCCAGTCACCAGCGGCGACGGATGCATCGTTTCCGGCGGAATCTCCGCGCGCTTCTGCAGGATAAATTCATACGTCGCCAGATTGCGATGGCTGGCCAGGCAGTCAGCCCGGTGTAGCGCGAGGTGCTCATCAAACGCCGGCATGCGTAGAAATCTCCTAAGCGTCGATTCCTTCATGTGCGAGACATGTCCGAAGCGCATGTGGTTATCGACTAGCGCCAGAATCTGGTCGGCTTCGTCGTTGGAAAAACGCATCCGTCTGCAGATTTCTTCCGCCATCTTCGCCCCCACTTCGACGTGATTGTCGAAGCGGATGCGGTCCGGAGCCACCCGAAACGTCGGAGGCTTCCCAACATCGTGTAACAGCGCGCCCCAGGCCAGCGTCAATGGACAGGGGTTCGGCAGGTTCTCCAGCAACAGCAGCGTGTGCACGAATACGTCGCCCTCGGGATGGAACTCCGGCGGTTGCTCCACTCTCTTCATGGCCGAGATTTCCGGCAGCACCTGCTTGAGCAGTCCACTCTCATCCAACAGAAGAAACGCACGCCGCGCGTGCCCTTCCGTCAACATGCGGGTCAGTTCATCGCGCACGCGCTCGCGCGACACGGCCCGGATCTGGTGAGCCAGCTTCCGGATCGCCGCAAACGTCGCGGGCTCGATCGTATATTCGAACCGCGCGGCAAAACGCACCGCGCGCAGCATGCGCAACTTGTCTTCCCCGAAACGCTGCTCGGGATCGCCGATGGTGCGGATGATTCCAGCTTCCAGGTCCTTGCGCCCGCCCACGAAATCGAGCACCTCGCCGGGATTCTTACCGCTCGCGGGATCGAGCAGCATGCCGTTGATGGTGAAGTCGCGCCGCGCGACATCTTCCCGCGGATCGCGGCTGAAGCGGACTTCGTCAGGATGACGACCGTCGGAATATCCGATGTCGCTGCGAAACGTCGCAACCTCGACGGCATAAGACTTCGAAGAAGCTTCCGCGGAAACGCCGGCCTCATCCCTTTCCGGCGCTGGCACCAGCACGACGCCGAACTGCGCTCCCACGGCGTATGTTTCGGGGAAGATGCCCATGACTTGCTCGGGTGTCGCGTCCGTCGCCACGTCGTAGTCTTTCGGTTCGCGTCCGAGTAAAAGGTCGCGCACGCATCCGCCCACCAGATAGGCCTGAAAGCCCCGCTGTCGCAGGGTTTGCACGATCGTGGTAGCGAAGTCTTTCAACATGGCGGTCAAGAGAGAATCCGATCCCATGATACCTCTCACAAAAATCAAGACAGGGAGTTCTCCGTCGAGTCCCACGCTTTGCGGTAAGAGTCCGTCAGAAGGCGCGACACGGAGGCGCGATCAACTCTTTCCGGCAGCGACGATGATTTCGCCGCTTCTTCGCATTCTGTAAAAAGCTTCCCCGCCATAGCGACAACCCTCTCCATCGAGTATGTGCCAGTTCGCACGCGGATTAGAAAGTCCCGCTCGGGACGAGGAAGCGTAATCTTCCCCTCAGAGAGAAGTTCCTTGCACTCGTAGAGCAGCCGTAGCGTGTGCATCGCCGCCTTGACGTCGTAGTATTTCTCCTCGATCTCTGGACGCTGCCCTTTCTTGCCCCTGCCCTTACTGCCAGTCATACGCTTGAGTTGGTCGTCGGCGAATCCCACGAACGGCTTTACAAACGTCCGCGCCAGAAAAACGTGACGGCTACGCACAAGTTCCGTCCAGATGGCATTGCGGACAGCGCTCCCGGCAAACAGGAAGTGCAGCGCCGTGGGATTGCCTTTGCATGCCAGTCCTGCCCATTTCTTCAGCGAGTTGACCACACAAAGTGCGGCAGGGACTCAAGTCCAAGGACCATCTCCGGCGGTTCGATGTAAACGCCATAGACGTCAAGATCGTCTGTCCCGTGAACCTTCGCGCCATGCAACTCCGAACCGCCAACGAACAAATGAATCAGCCGATCCGGATAGGGGAAGCCCGATTCCCGCACGTGTTCCAGCAAGTCAGCCATAAGACTTCGAATAATATAGGAACGTGCCTGACGCCTACATCCTCGGCATCGAGAGTTCCTGCGACGAGACCGCCGCAGCCGTGGTGCGCTCGGGCGAGCAGTTGATCTCGAATGTTGTCGCCTCGCAATTCGCGACCCATCAGCCCTTCGGCGGCGTTGTGCCCGAACTGGCGTCACGGGAGCACTTGCGCGCTATCGTCCCCGTGGTACGTCAGGCATTGGCCGAGGCCAAGCACACGTACAATTCCGTCGACGTAATCGCGGTCACACAGGGTCCCGGACTCGCCGGAGCATTGCTCGTCGGCATCAGCTACGCCAAAGCGCTGGCCTTCGCCCTTGACAAGCCGCTGATTGCAGTCAACCATCTTGAGGGCCACATCCATGCCGTGTTGCTCGAGGAAAAACAGAAGGGAAACCACAAGTTGCAATTTCCAGTCCTGGCTCTGGTCGTCTCGGGCGGACACACTCATCTGTATCTCGCAGCCCAGCAAGAAAATTCCTGGACCTATGAGAACATTGGCCACACCCGCGACGACGCGGCCGGCGAAGCCTTCGACAAAATCGCCAAGCTCTTAGCCTTGGGATATCCCGGAGGCCCGGCCATCGACCGACTGGCTCCGCACGGTGATCCCAAGTCCGTGAAGTTCCCTCCGGCTCACATCAAGCACCGCGATCGCCGCGGCAGAAACGACGGCAAACAAATCGAGCCCGACGACGACCGTCCGCGCTTTGATTTTTCTTACAGCGGCCTCAAGACGGCAATCCTGCGTTACGTTGAGGCGCATGATATGCGCGCAACCGTGGAAGCGCGCCGCAAAGCCTTGTTGAACATAGTCAAACCCAACCTGGAGGACTACCTCGCCAACAGCGACAAGCTCACGCTCGACCTCGTGGCATCCTTCCAGCGCGCCATCGTCGACGATCTCGTGGGAAAGACTCTGGCAGCGGCTCGGGCCTACGATGTGGCCACGCTCTTCGTCACGGGAGGGGTCGCCGCCAACCACGAATTGCGGCAGACCTTCGAACACGAAGGAGCGAAGCAAGGCCTGCCCGTGTACTTCCCGTCCCGTCCGCTATCGACCGATAACGCGGCCATGATTGCCGCCGCGGCCTACCCTAAATTTCTATTGAAGGATTTCGCCGCGATGGACTTTTCTGCGGAGGCTGGCTTGGTCTTACGTTGAAAGGTCTGGCTTATCTTAGATAAGGACTCCGGGCAGGAGATCTTGCTCTCGAGGAAGCTTATTTCCCGGTGGCGTGTGCACGGCTTGCCTTGCCCAACACCGCGTCCAGCGCCCAGGCAAGCTGAGCTTCGATCTCGATGTCTTTGTAGATGGCGAAGTTGGCACGCTTCTCCGACTTGTCGAAGCCGCTCGCCCGCCCTGCGACAATAATGATAGGAATCCCAGCCGTCTCGGGTTTGCTCTTCAGCGCCGTGATCAATTCACTTCCCGACATCTTCGGCATCTGCATGTCGGTAACGATCAAATCGGGATGCACGCGGGTAAGAGCGTCCAGAGCTTCCGCGCCATTCGTGGCACACTCGACCGCAAAACCGCGCTGCTCGAGAAAGCGGCAGACGGTATAGCGGATCAACATGGAGTCGTCGACGACTAAAGCTACTTTGGACATAACAATATCGAAGGTCCGCGCAACACACAGCCCCCGGGTCGGACAGTAGCAGAGAGTTTTCCGGCGGAACAAGCCGAAACCACATGCCGCGATTACCTACGTCACACGGACCCCAGAAAAGCGTTAGATCTCGCTTTCCTGGGTGTTCTCTTCGATATTCATGTCCTTGAATTCGCTGGACTCGAAGATCTCGCCGCATTCCTTGCATTCGACGAACTCAGAGTCCTCGTCCCGGCTGACGATTTGCACTCGGGGGTGCTTGCAGGGCTGCTTCGCATCACGGCTTTGGGAAGGAGCGGTCGACTTTGGAGTCATAGATCCGGTAGGCTTCCTGACGAACAAGAGCGGGGGCCAATTTTCGCCGGAATTTCCGGTATTTTAGACCGGCTTTGCCCATTGTCAAGCCCCCAACCATTACGTTGTCGTGAATTTGTAACAGGCCGAAAGTCGAGCTGCCGGAGTCCAGATCCATTCATCTGCCTCCGAATTCCGACTAAAAGCATCGCATAAGCATAAACCATTCAGTTCTCGATAGTTACCGTTAAGGGTCCTTTTCTGACATCTGCCTGCGGGGCCTTGCCCTGACCGAATAGACTGACGTAGAATGGAATTGCGACGGAAAAGGTCGGAATTAGCCCCGACTCCGTTTGTCGGGTTTTACACAGGATTACGGGTGCTGAAGCTTACCAAGAAGGCCGACTACGCGCTGATGGCGATGAAGCATCTCGCCGAGCACTCCACCGAGGGCTCCCGCAGCGCGAAGGATGTGGCTGATGCCTATGGCATCCCACCCGAGGCCTTGGCGAAGATTCTGCAACGCTTGGCCAAGGCTGGTCTGTTGCATTCGCAGCATGGCACCAACGGCGGTTATACGCTGGCACGGGCGGCGCACACGATTTCGGCCTTCGAGGTGATTCGGGCGATCGACGGCCCGCTGTTCATCACCTCGTGCGTCACCGTGCGCGGGGAGTGCGACCAGAGCGATCGGTGCAATATTCGAGAACCGTTGCGCAAGGTGAATGACAGTATTGAAGCGGTGTTGAAGCGCATCAAGATTTCGCATATGCGGGAAGAGCCGGAAGAAGCCGGGAGCGACGCTCCCAAAGCCGCGGAATTGGTGACCATCACCTGAGCCGTTGAGCGCAAGAGATTCATCAAATTAGATACAAGGTAGGAGAGGCAATAATGAGCACCGACGTAAAGATCCCCCAGGCAACTACGCAGGCGCACCACCCCGACGCCAAGGGCGTGAAGCTGCCCATCTATATGGATAACCACGCCACTACCCCCATGGATCCGCGGGTGTTGGAAGAAATGCTGCCCTACTTCATGGAGAAATTCGGTAACTCTGCCAGCCGCAATCACTCCTTCGGATGGGCCGCCGAAGAGGGCGTGGAGACCGCTCGCGAGCGCATCGCCAAACTGGTCGGCGCGACCGCGAAAGAGATTATTTTCACCTCCGGCGCCACCGAGAGCGACAACCTCGCTATCAAGGGCGTCGCCGAAATGTACCGCGAAAAGGGCAACCACATCATCACCGCGGTCACCGAGCACAAGGCCGTGCTCGATACCTGCAAGCGCCTGGAGAAGTACGGCTACCGCGTCACCTACATGCCGGTGCAGAAGGATGGCCTGATCGATCTCGACGACCTGAAGCGTGCGATGGACGATAAGACGATCCTGGTGACGATCATGTACGCGAATAACGAAATCGGCGTTCTGCAACCGGTGGCTGAAATCGGCAAGCTCTGTCGTGAGCGTGGCGTGATCTTCCATACCGACGCGACTCAGGCAGTTGGCAAAGTTCAGGTGGATGTGATCAAGCAGAATATCGACCTGGCTTCCATCTCCGGCCACAAGATGTATGGACCCAAGGGAGTCGGCGCGTTGTATGTGCGGCGCAAGAATCCGCGAGTGCAGATTTCCGCCATCATCGATGGCGGCGGTCACGAGCGCGGCATGCGCTCCGGCACGCTCAATGTTCCAGGCATCGTCGGCCTGGGCAAGGCCTGTGCCGTCGCGCAGGAAGAGATGCCGCAGGAGTCCTGCAAACTCGCTGGCCTGCGCAACCGATTACGCGACCGCATCATGAACCGTCTCGATGAGGCCTACATCAACGGCTCGACGGAACATCGTCTGCCCGGCAACTTGAACATCAGCTTCGCGTATGTGGAAGGTGAGTCGCTGCTGATGGGCATCAACGACATCGCAGTTTCCAGCGGTTCGGCCTGCACCTCCGCGACGCTTGAGCCATCTTATGTATTGAAGGCTCTCGGGACGGGAGACGACCTGGCGCACAGCTCGATCCGCTTCGGCATCGGCCGCTTCAACACCGAAGCCGAAGTCGATTACGTTGCCGATCGCGTCATCGAAACCGTCGAGCGCCTGCGCGAACTTTCTCCGCTCTACGAAATGGCGAAGGAAGGCATCAACCTGAAAGATGTGAAGTGGGCGGGAGAAGCGCACTAGCTAATTGAGACATCGAATAAAGATTTCTGGAGAAAAACAAAATGTCATACAGCGATAAAGTTCTCGATCATTACTCCAACCCCCGCAACGTCGGCTCGATGGACAAGTCGAGCACGGACGTGGGCACCGGCTTGGTCGGCGCGCCCGAGTGCGGCGACGTTATGAAGCTGCAGATCAAGGTCAACCGCGAAACCAACGTCATTGAAGACGCCAAGTTCAAGACCTTCGGCTGCGGCTCGGCCATCGCCTCCTCCTCGCTCGCCACCGAGTGGGTCAAGGGCAAGACGGTCGACGAAGCTCTCGCCATCAAGAACATGGACATCGTGAAGGAGCTGTCGCTTCCTCCCGTGAAGATCCATTGTTCGGTGCTGGCTGAAGACGCGATCCGCGCCGCGATCGGCGACTGGAAGAAAAAGCAGGAAGTCGCCAGCCCGGTCGCTGCCGCAGCGAAGTAGTTTTGAGCAGCGAGCATTTGAGCAGTGAGCAAGCTCGCTCGCAGCTCGCAGCTCACAGCTCCCAGCTGATTTTTATGACGACACTGACGGAACAACCCGCGCAAGCCCCAGCCAAAGGCATTCTCGTCACCGAGAAGGCCCTGGCCAAGGTGCGCGCCGCCATGGCCAAGGAAGGCGTTTCGCCGGAGCAAGGCGGCCTGCGTCTCGGCGTGCAGGGCGGAGGATGTTCGGGCCTGAGCTATAACGTCCGATTCGACACACAGCCGCGCGAGCGCGATCGTATCTTCCAGTTCAGCGACGTGCGGGTCTTCGTGGATCCAAAGTCGTTCATCTACCTGCACGGCATGACTCTGGACTATCAGGAAACGCTGATGCAACAGGGCTTCGTGTTCGTGAATCCCCAGGCATCGAAGTCATGCGGCTGCGGGACTTCGTTCTCCGCCTGATGCGGTGTTGATTGTGTGGCGCGGGCACTCTTGCCCGCTCGGCCCGCACCAGTGAGACACTCTGCCAGGTTCATAAGTGCCGATGTCTCTTGAGGGTCCGCGTGTCGGGAGTCTGAGGAAAAGGAATGACCAAGTCTGTACTTACCGCAATCGGCGCCAAGCCTCTGACCGAGGACACCCACTCCTGCTGGTCCTGCGGATCCATGCGCGCGGCGCACTTCTGCGAATCCTGCGGTAAGGTGCAGCCTCCGGTTCCGGTCGACTATTTCTCGTTCTTCGGCCTGCCGCCCAAGCTCAACGTTGACGTCACGGCACTGGAGAAAAGCTTTTACGAACTGAGCCGCAAGCTTCATCCGGATCTGAACGCGCGCGCCGGCAGCCAAGAGCAGGAATGGAGCCTGGAGCAGAGCTCCCTGCTCAATGACGCGTACCGTACCATGCGAGATCCGATCAAGCGCACGGAATACCTGCTGCATCTTGAAGGCGTGGAATTGGAAGAGCAGTCCACGAGCGCGACTGAGCAGGCCCGCGCATCGGGTGAGATCAAGAAGCAGATCGTTCCGCCGGATCTGCTGGAAGAAGTCTTCGAGCTAAACATGCATCTCGAAGAACTGCGCATGAACAAGAAGGTCGGAGACGATGATCCCGCGCTCTTCGAAGAAATTGGAAAGGCAAAACTGTCGCTCGAAGCCAAGCACGAAGCGCTCCTCAAGGAACTGCAGACCTACTGGAAGACCTGGGACGGCCTGATCGATAGTGGCGACGCCGCAGCCGCCGAGCGAGCGCAGGTGAGAGACAAGATGGTGGACGTATTGAACCGCCGCAATTACGTCCGGAATCTGGTGAGAGATGTAAACGCAGCGCTGGAGGAGTAGCAACTACAAATGGCATCGGATCGGATCGTCGGCATCGACCTGGGCACCACCAATTCTCTGGTGGCCTTTATGCAAGGGGAGACCCCTGTCGTGATCCCGGGTGACGACGGCTTGAACCTGCTCCCTTCGGTGGTTGCGCTCGACGCGAATAACCAACCGGTCATCGGCAATGCCGCGCGCAACTCGCTGATTGAAACCCCGGAGCGCGCCGTTTACTCGATCAAACGCCTCATGGGACGCGGCGTTGAAGACATTCAGGAAGAACTGAAACTCTTCCCGTTCCACCTCGCCGAAGACATGGCGGCGGGAGAAGTGCTACGCATCAAGCTGGGCGACAAGACCTTCACGCCACCGGAGATCTCCGCGCTGATCCTTCGGCAGCTCAAGCGCAGCGCCGAGCGTTTCTTCGGCGGCCCGGTGACGAAGGCAGTTATCACCGTTCCTGCCTACTTCAACGACGCGCAGCGCCAGGCCACGAAAGATGCCGGTCGCATCGCCGGACTCGAAGTCCTCCGTCTGGTCAACGAGCCAACGGCCGCCTCGCTAGCCTACGGACTCGACAAGAAGCAGAACGGCATCGTCGCGGTCTACGATCTCGGCGGCGGCACCTTCGACATCTCCATCCTCAAGGTGCATGACGGAATCTTCGAGGTTATCGCCACCAACGGAGACACGCATCTCGGCGGCGACGACATTGACAACCTGCTCATCACCATCGCGCTCGATGATATTCGCGGCGACCTGGGACTCGACCTTCGCCGCAATGCCGAAGCCGTGCAGGCCATCCGCAAGGCCGTCATCGATGCCAAGATTGCGCTTTCTTCAGAGCCTTCAATCAAGCTCGACATCGAACTTCCCGGCGGCAAGCGCTATCGGCGCGAGATCACCCGCGAGCAGTACGAGCAACTGATTCAACCCGTCATCGACCGCACAGTCGGCCCCTGCAAGCAAGCCATGAAAGATGCGGGACTCAAACCGGAGCAGATTGACGAGGTCGTCCTCGTCGGCGGTTCCACGCGCATCCCCAAAGTTCGCGCGCTGGTGAAGGAGTTGTTCCAGCGCGAGCCGCACATCGACTTGAATCCCGACGAAGTCGTCGCGCTGGGCGCGGCCGTGCAGGCCAACATCCTTGGCGGCGGCTCGGAAGCCACCGAAAACATGCTGCTGCTCGATGTGACTCCTCTGTCGCTCGGCATCGAAGTTGCCGGCGGAGTCACCGACAAGATCATCCTGCGCAACTCGACCATTCCGGCATCGGCAATGCAGTTCTACACCACACAGGTCGACGGCCAGGCCAACGTGGCGATTCATGTTTTGCAAGGCGAGCGCGAACTGGCCAAAGACTGCCGCTCGCTGGCGCGTTTCGATCTCCGAGGAATTCCGCCCATGGCCGCCGGCATACCGCGGGTTGAAGTCAAGTTCCTGATCGACGCCAACGGCATTCTGCACGTTTCGGCGCGCGAGCAACGCAGCGCCAAAGAAGCGGAAATTCAAGTGCAGCCCAGCTATGGCCTGACCGACGAGCAGGTCGAAGGCATGATTCTCGACTCCTTCGACAATGCCGAAGAAGATTTTCGCCGCCGCCAGTTGATCGAAGCGCGCAGCGAGACCGCGACAATCCTCGCCGCGCTCGAAAAAGGCAAGAAGGGCGCAGCCTGGGGACAGCTCACCACGGACGAGAAAAAGCAGATCGCGAAAATGGAAAAGGCCCTGGCTGCGGTGAACGCCGAAGAAGATTATCAGGCGATCCGCAAAGCCATCGACGCGCTCAATCAGGGCACGATGCGTCTGGCCGAACTGATGATGGACACCGCCGTCTCGACGGCGCTCAAAGGCAAGAACATAGACGAGACGGACCTGGGCGAAGGCCCAACCGCCCCACATCCCATGGCGAAAGCAGAATTCGAATAAGTAGCCCCGGCGTCTCGCCGGCTGTCGCGAGGGCGTTTTGCCCTCGCAGCGTAAAGCGCAACGAAGCTTAAGCAGTAACCGAGGAACATATGGCTGAAGAAAAAACCCAAGGAGCCGGCACGTTGACCGAAGAAGCGCCCGGCGAAAACACGATACAAGTGACATTCCTGCCCGAGGGCAAGACCGTGCAGTTTGAAAACGGCAAACTCCCCTACGAAGATCACGGCAAAGAACAGTCGCTGCTCGACATCGCCCTGAATTTCAGCATCCCGCTCGACCATGCCTGCGGCGGCAACTGCGCCTGCACCACCTGCCATATCTGGGTAAAGGAAGGCGCCGAGAATCTCTCCGAGATGGACGACGACGAAGCCGACCGGTTGGACATGGCCGCCGATCTCCAGTTAAACTCGCGTCTCGGCTGCCAGGCGCAGATTACCAAACCCGGCAGAGTAGTCGTCGAGATTCCTGCTTGGAATCGCAATTACGTCTCTGAGGAGCACTGAGGATGGCAAAGCAATTGACCTGGGACAACGCCGAAGACATCGGCATTCTGCTCTCCGAAGCTCACCCCGAACTCGATCCGCTGGCCCTGCGCTTCACCGACCTGCACCGCTACGTCACCGAATTGCCTGACTTTGCCGGCGATCCCAAGGCCTCGAACGAAGGCAAGCTGGAAGCCATCCAGATGGCATGGAACGAGGAAGTGCAGGACCGTACGCAAGGCTGACGCGAGCCGCCGAACGATTTTGAAAAAGTTTACAACTTCGTGACAAACCGCGCGCCCCGTCATCCTATTCTTCGTTCATGAAGGGCCAAGAATTCACAGGCCTTTCTCTCTCTCCGGCCCAACTCAGAAGGGCACGGCATCAAGCCGTGCCCTCAATTTTTTCTTGACCCGAACTCCGACTTAGCCAACCGACACCGACGAAGGCTCCTCCACATTCGCCTCACGCAGAAACTTCGCCGCTTCCTCGGGCGGAGTGGGATTGATGTAGAATCCCGTGCCCCATTCGAATCCGGCTGTTTTGGTTAGCTTGGGCATGAACTCGATGTGCCAATGATAGTGATCGTTCGTCGGATCCTGCGCCGGCGACGTATGGATCACCAGGTTGTAAGGCGGGTTGTCGAGCACCCGGTCGGCCCGGCCGAGCAAGTCCTTCAACGCTCGGGCGAGGTTCTCGAACATGTGCGACGACGAGTTTTCAAAGGCCGATTCGTGCTGCTTGGGCAGGATCCAGGTCTCGAACGGAAACCGTGGAGCATAAGGCGCCAGGGTTAGAAAATTTTCGTTTTCCGCCACTATGCGGGTGCCGCTATCCATCTCCTGCCGGATGATGTCGCAAAACACGCAGCGTTCCTTGTAAAGAAAATACTGCTTGGCTCCCTCCAGTTCCTGCGTCACGTTGATGGGAAGAATGGGGAGCGCAATGAGCTGCGAGTGCGAGTGTTCCAGCGAGGCTCCCGCCGCCTCTCCGTGATTCTTGAAAATCAGGATGTACTTAAACCGGCGATCCTTCTTTAAATCCAGGATGCGGTCGCGGAAGGTCCACAAGACGTCTTCAATTCGCTTCGAAGGCAGAGTCGCAAGGCTGGCGGTGTGGTCGGGGGTCTCGATGATGACTTCGTGCGCCCCGACTCCGTTCATGCGGTCGAACATGCCCTCCGCCTGGCGGTTCAGCGTGCCTTCGATTCCAAGGGCCGGGAACTTGTTCGCCACCACGCGGACGGTCCATCCCGGAGTGTCCCGCTGCGGCGCTGGTCCGCCGTTCGGATTGGGACGGTAGGCCTGGATCTCAGGCGGCGTCTTGCTCTCGTTCCCGTAGCAGAAGGGACAGAATCCCCCCTTGATTTTCATATCTTCGCGGACAAAATCGGTTGGGCGCTTCGCCCGGTCCGTCGAAATAATCACCCACCGGCCAACAATCGGATCTTTTCTCAGCTCAGGCAATTACTGAATCCTTTCAATACGGTTGCGCAAACTTCGTATCTTATCCCGACTGCTCTTAAGCCGACAAGGAAGCATTGCGAAACACTTCGATCTGCGGGCGGGAGCCAGCTTGCGCATAGTATACGCTTACGATATCGAACCTCCACTGGCACGAAGGTGGTTGCCGCCTGAGGTATTCCCGCGCCACCTGGGCCACTTCGCGCCGTTTGTGACGGTCCACCGCAGCTTCGGCGGTCTTCACATCGCGCGAGGTACGCGTCTTAACTTCAATGAAACAAAGAACATCGTCGTCCCACCCGATCAGGTCGATCTCGCCGCGGCAGCGCGGCGAGCGGAAATTGCGGGCCACCATCGCGTACCCCAGCTTCCGCAAGTGGAAGTAAGCGTCTTCCTCCCCGAGCGTGCCGGTGCGCTGGTGCCGCGGCCGCGGGTCGGCGGGCAGAACGCGTTGGGCCACCCAATCCAGACCGTAAATGATGGTTCGCGTGAAACCGGCAGGAAGCATAGTAGGCAGAGAGTAGAGTCTTGAGTCTAGCGGAAGAATCTGAGCGATGGCTGGAATATGCCTCAAATCCCGACGAATCGAGATTCGCTACTTCCCAGATAGGGAAAAACAGAACGGGCAGGACCAAATGGTCCCGCCCGTATCTGTCTTAATTCTCTAGCAACGACGTTCTCAAGAAATGACTCTACGCGCCTGTGCCCACCGCGGAAATGCACTCTTCGAGTACATCGACCGCGACGTCGGCTTGTTCCTTCGTGACCACCAACGCCGGGCATATCCGGACCGTGCTCGGACCACAGCCCAGGAACAGCACCCCATGCTCGAACGCCTTTTCGACGATCCGGTCGCGCTCGGCGCTCCCGTATTCCTTGGTGACCTTATCCTTCACGATCTCGACGCCGATCATCAGTCCGCGGCCGCGCACATCGCCCACCAGCCTCAGCTTCTTCGGCCAGTCGGCCATGCGTTTCAGCATGTGAGCGCCCACGCTGGCCGAATTCTCCAGCAGATGCTCTTTCTCGATCACAGCGAGCGTAGCCAGCGCCGCAGCTACCGCCACGGGATTCCCGCCGAAAGTCGACGCGTGCGAGCCCGGAACCCAGTCCATGATTTCCGCGCCGGTCATAGTGACGCCCAGCGGCATGCCTGAAGCGATGCCTTTTGCCATGCAAACCATGTCGGGCTCGACCCCAGTGTGCTCTACCGCGAACCACTTACCGGTGCGTCCAATACCGCTCTGCACTTCGTCGACCACCAGCAGGATGCCGTGACGATCACAGATGCGCCGCAACTCCTGCATGAAAATCTTCGGAGCGACGACGTATCCGCCTTCGCCCTGCACCGGCTCGACGAATATCGCCGCTACTTCTTCCGGAGCGAGCGTGGTCTTAAACAGCTTCTCTTCGATGAAGCGGGCGCAGCCCAGCGCAAAGTTGTCCGCATCTTGCGTGCCGCCCACACAGCCGCGATACACATCGGGATAACGCACATGCGTCACGCCCGGGACCAGGGGTGCAAAACGCCGCCGCTGCTGCGGCTTTGAAGCTGTAAGGGAAAGCGCGCCCATGGTACGTCCATGAAACGCCCCGAAGAATGCGATCACATTCTGCCGCTTGGTGTGGTAGCGCGCCAGCTTCAGCGCGCACTCGACCGCCTCGGCCCCGGAGTTGCCGTAATAAATCCGGTGCGGGCCGGGCATGGGCGCAATCTTCGACAGCCGCGCAGCCAGTTGCACCATGCTCTCGTAATAGAAATCGGTGCCCGACATGTGGATGAGTTCGCCCGCCTGCTTCTGAATGGCGGCGACCACGTCGGGATGGCAGTGGCCGGTCGAAGTCACGGCAATGCCGGCGGTTTTGATCTTTGGACCGTGAACCAAAGAAGTGTCGGTTGCGGTCATAGTCTTGGTGGTCATCATGGAATCCTCCGTTAGCAGCTGTCAGTTGCCAGCGGCCGGTTGTCAGGAAATGCGGCCTCAGAACGCGTGGATCATGATTTGAACGAGCTAGATTCAGACACACGCCGAGCGAGGCGAATCAGGAGGATGAAGGAATTAGTCGCTACCGAAGAGACTAGGACGCAGCCGCGAAGGCAGATTCGCCCGATAGCGCCGTGGGCACACCAAACAGTGCAGCCAGCACTCGGGCAGATGCGAATTGGGTTTGTTGCGCAGCATCGGAAACCGTCGACATTACTAAATCATTATATCTGGAAGAGACTAACGGCGTAACCCCCTTTGCTAACGATGAACCTGTCGCAATCGGAAACAACGCGATGCAGCAGGGAGCTTCGTCGAAAAGCGGCGCTTCAGCGCCGCGTACGCGTGTCGAATAGTTCGGGCTTTAGCCCCTGTGGACACTTTCACCGGCGCTACAACCAAAGGCGACCACGGGGGGGTAAAGCCCGCGTCCATATCCGACTCCGAGCGCGGCCCTGAAAGGGCCGCTCTTCCACGACAGCGCAAACGCCAGAACAGGGCGCTTGGCCCGATACGCGCTCCAGCTTTCTTTGACTTCCTCCCGCCCACGCCTTAGCATGGCTCGACCCCTCGGGGGCGGGAATCTTCCTGTGCTCGATCAAACCATCTCCCATTACCGGATCGTCGAAAAGCTCGGTGGCGGCGGCATGGGCGTGGTCTACAAAGCTGAGGACACGCGCCTCGGCCGTTTCGTCGCCCTCAAGTTTCTTCCCGACGAGCTCGCGCAGGACCGCCAGGCGCTGGAGCGTTTTCGCCGCGAGGCCAAAGCCGCGTCGGCGTTGAATCACCCCAACATCTGCACGATTTACGACATTGGCGAGGAGGGCGGCCGCACCTTCCTGGTCATGGAGTTTCTGGACGGCGCCACGCTTAAACATCTCATCGCCGGTCGCCCGATGGAATTGGAGACGATTCTGTCGCTAGGCGTCGAAATTGCCGACGCGCTCGATGCGGCCCACGCCGGAGGCATCGTTCACCGCGACATCAAGCCCGCGAACCTTTTCGTCACTAAACGCGGCCACGCCAAGATCCTCGACTTTGGCCTGGCCAAGGTGAAGGCGGGGCCCCGCGACTTGGCTGAAATACCTGACGTCACCGCTCCCACCACCGTTGTCGTCGAAGAACATCTCACCAGCCCCGGTTCAACTCTGGGCACCGTCGCCTACATGTCGCCGGAGCAAGCCAAGGGCAAGGAACTCGATCCGCGCACCGATCTGTTTTCCTTTGGCGTAGTCCTCTACGAAATGGCGACCGGAACACTGCCATTTCGCGGAGAAACCTCGGCGCTCATCTTCCAGGCGATCCTTGATCGTCCGCCGGTTTCCCCGGTCCGTCTGAATCCCGACTTGCCTCCGAAGCTGGAAGACCTCATCAACAAGGCGCTGGAGAAAGACCGGAACCTGCGCTACCAGAGCGCGGCCGACATTCGCGCCGACCTGCAGCGGTTGAAGCGCGACACCGACAGCGGACGCGCCATAGCGCACAGCTCTGGCTCGGTGCCCGTCGCCGCAGGGCCGGTTGCTCCAACTCCGCGGCCTTCGGCTACCTCGCACCCGGCGGCCGCACCTTCCGCGCCCGTGTCATCCGCAGCGGCATCGTCCGCCGCTGTAAGCGCGGTGAGCGCACCAGCAATCACCGCAGCAAAGAAATCGCCGAAAGCTCTTCTCTACGCCGTGGCCGCCGTTCTCGTCCTGCTGGTCGCTGGCGTTGTGTACTTCCGCACTCGGCCCTCGGCCAAACTCGGCGAGAAAGACAGCGTCCTGCTCGCCGACTTCGTCAACACCACGGGCGACGCGGTCTTCGACGGCACGCTGAAACAGGCGCTCGCGGTCCAACTCGACCAGTCGCCCTACCTGAACCTCGTACCGGAGTCGAAGATCCGCGCAGCCTTGCGCTTCATGGGCAAGCCGCCGGACCAGCGCATTACCAATGACATCGCCCGCGAAATCTGCCAGCGCGAGAGCATCAAGGCCATGCTGACCGGAACCATCGCCAGCCTCGGCAATCATTATGTCGTCACCCTCACGGCGCTGAACGGGTCCACCGGCGACTCGCTGGCCAGCGAACAGGTCGAAGTCGACAGCAAAGAGCAGGTGCTGAAATCTTTGGACAAAGCTGCCTCCGATCTCCGCCGGAAGATGGGCGAATCCCTGGCTTCGGTACAGCAGTTTGCAACGCCGCTGGAGCAGGCAACCACGTCGTCGCTCGAAGCGCTGCAGGCCTTCACCCTCGGCCAGGGCGAACACCAGAAGATGAATGACGTAGCGGCCTTCCCTCATCTGAAGAAAGCGGTGGAACTCGATCCCAACTTCGCCATGGCCTGGGCCACCATGGGAGTCGCTCTCACCAACCAGGGACGAATCACTGAGGGAGGCCAGGCGCTCAAGAAGGCCTATGAACTGCGCGACCGCGCCAGCGAGCGCGAGAAGTTTTACATCCAGGCGCACTACTACGACGAAGTCACGCTGGAGTCGGAGAAATCGCTGTCAACCTACGAAGAATGGCGGCAGATCTATCCTCGCGACGCCGTCCCCAATGACAATGCAGCGCTGGCCTCCTCGGCCCTTGGCCGGCCGGAGAAAGCGCTCGAATTAGCCAGCCAGGCGCACCGAATCGACCCGCAGGATCGTTATGCCTATGACAATCTGGCGGGAGCTTACGAGGCCCTGAACCGGTTTGACGAGGCAAAAAGTATCTCGGAGGAAGCTGTTGCCAGAAAGTTAGACGGAGCCGCAGTTCACTTCGTGCTCCTGGATATGGCCTACATGCGTGGAGACCGCGCCGCTGCCGATCAGCAGTTGGAGGCGACCAAAGGCACCGGTGTAGAACCATTCTTGCAGTTCTTCAATGCGGGCTGGCAGAGTTCCCTGGGAAAAGTCAAAGCCTCTCGTGATTTTTATCAACGCGCCAGCCAGTTGGCCGTAAATTCTGGCGCAAAAGATTTTGGCGCCAATCTATTGACCCTCGAGGCCTACGACGATGCCTTGTTCGGCCTTCAAACGGAGTCCCGCCAAGAAGCCGTGCACGCGCTCGAAATCTCGACCGATCCTGACACGCGCTGGGGTGCGGCCATGGCGTTCGCCCTGTTGGGCGACGAACAGAAATCGGCGAGCCTTCTGGCCGGCGCGCAGCATGACGCTCCGGAAAATTACTTTATCCAGCGACTGATCGCCCCAGAAATCCGGGCCGCGCAACAACTCCAAAAGAACCAGCCCGCGGAAGCGGTCACTCTACTCGAAGCGCTGCGCCCCTACGAATTTGGCACTGGCCCGCGCGCCATTGGCGCCACCCCCGTACTTCTGCGCGGCATGGCTTACCTCAACCTGCGCGACGGCGCCAAAGCCGCCGCCGAATTCCAACGCATCCTCGATCACCGGGGCGCGGTCGGCTTCGGCCCGGAATACCCCCTGTCGCACCTCAACCTTGGCCGCGCCTACGCACTTAGCGGGGATGCCTCGAAAGCGCGCTCCGCCTATCAGGACTTCTTTGCGCTGTGGAAGGATGCGGATCCCGATGTGCCGGTACTCAAGGCCGCCAAGACGGAGTACGAGAAACTGAAATAAAAAACCATCAACCACAAAGGGCACGAAGTTTCACGAAGGAATTCCCGCCTTGGCTGCTATGGCCTGTTCTATAAGAGGGGTTGTCAAGAACATTCTTCTTCCTCCGCCGGAAGCGCGGTTATGGTTCGCGGCATCCAGTCCCTTGTCAGATAGGAGTGACGCTTGAGTCTTGTGTCTTGCCCTGTGGTTTCGGG
>WNGK01001128.1_pt1 | contig 39841 bp, 34 predicted proteins | sample 5400601 | NCBI WGS metagenome assembly WNGK01 (sample SAMN13153376, study PRJNA577476) | soil metagenome | isolation source: 60 cm soil or saprolite under Garry oak tree replicate 1 | place: USA:California | collected 2016-06-15 | reverse complement strand
GGAAGGCCCTCCGAGCGGCCGGCCCACGGCCGCGGCCGCGGTTGCGGTCAGGTCCGGCGGGCATGCCCGGAAACGCAAGAGACACCGGACGAAACTTTCCGGGAAGCGCCCCTTTCCCCGGAATCGGCTGGTCCGGCGTCTCTTGGTACCAGCTTTCGTTCCCGAAGCGAAGCGCCACAAACCTGGCCAACTCGAAAATTTCCCGGGCTCCCGGAGGGCAACCCCGGCATCACGCGTACCGGCTCCGGATGCGGTCCATGGCCTGCTCCAGGCGGTCGTCGGCGACCGTGAGGGAGATGCGGACGTAGCCCTCGCCGTTCGGTCCGTAGCCCGTCCCCGGGGCCACCACCACCGCGGCCTCATCCAGCAGCTCCGCGGCGAACCCCTCGGAGGTTCGGCCCGAGGGTACCGGCGCCCACACGTAGATCGAACCGAGCGGCGGCTCCACGTCGAGCCCGGCGTCGGCCAGCGCCGCCACCACCACGTCCCGGCGCTTCTGATACACCGCCCGCATCTGCTCGGCGTGGTCCTGGGGTCCGGTGAGGGCGGCGATGGCGGCTCGCTGCACGGCGTCGAACACCCCCGAGTCGAGGTTCGTCTTCACCGTGGCCAGCGCCCGGATGGCCTCGGCGTTCCCGACGGCGTAGCCGATCCGCCATCCCGTCATGTTGTAGGTCTTCGACAGCGAACCGAACTCCACCGCCACGTCCCTGGCCCCCGCGGCCTGCAGGACGCTCGGCGCGACGAACCCGTCGAAGGTGATCTCGGAGTAGGCGGCGTCGTGGCAAAGCAGCAGATCGTGCGCCCGGGCGAACCCCACGGCCCGCTCGAAGAACGCCGGGTCGGCCACCGCCGCCGTGGGGTTGCTCGGGTAGTTGAGCCACAGCAGCTTCGCCCGGTCCGGCGCCGGAATGGCGTCGAAGTCCGGGCGGAACCCGTTCGCGGCCGACAGCGGCATCGACACGGGCTCGCCCCCGGCCAGGGCGGTGCCGATGGCGTAGACGGGATACCCGGGATCGGGCACCAGGGCCCGGTCTCCCGGATCGACGAACGCCCACGTCAGGTGGACCAGCCCCTCCTTCGAGCCGATCAGCGGCTGCACCTCGGTGTCCGGATCGAGCGAGACGCCGAATCTCCGTTCGTACCAGCCGGCCACGGCCCGGCGGAGCTCGGGCATGCCGAAGTAGCTCGGATACCGATGGGTCGACGGGTCCGTCGCGGCCTCCTGCAGGGCCTGCACCACGTGGGGCGGCGTGGGAAGGTCCGGGTCGCCCACGCCGAGCGAGATCACGTCTGCTCCGGACGAACGTTTCGCCGCGACCTTCCGGTCGAGCTCGGCGAACAGGTAGGGAGGCAGGTTCCGAACCCGCCGGGCCAGCCTCATCCGGCGGCGGCCTCTCGGACCACGGGGTCCGGGACGGAATCGTCTCCGGCGGCGCCTCCCTCTGGCGTGCCCGGGAACGGAGAGCGTCCCTCGGCCGCGGCGAGCCAGGCCGGATCGACGTCTCCCTCGAACACGCACACGGCGGGACCGGTCAGGTAGACCCGGCCGTCCCGGCGCCAGGCCACGCCGAGCCGTCCGCCGGGGAAGTCCACCGGCGCCTCCCGCCCGGTCAGCCCGGCCAGGGAGCACGCCACCACCGAGGCGCAGGCGCCCGTCCCGCATGCCATGGTCTCGCCCGACCCTCGTTCCCATACACGCAGCTCGACCACGCCGTCGCGTACCCGCACGAACTCCACGTTCGTCCCATTGGGGAACTCCGGCCGGTGTTCGACCATGCGGCCGATCCGGGGAACGGCAAGCCCGGCCAGGTCGTCGCCCGGATCCAGGAACAGCACACAGTGGGGGTTTCCCATCGAGACCGCGGTGGCCGTGTAGGCGCGGCCGTCGACCTCGAGCCGCTCCCCGACGAACCGGCCGGCCGGATCCCCCGTCATGGGGATGGCCTCTCGTTCCAGGGCGGGCGGCCCCATGTCGACGGTGACCTCCCTGACCTCCCCGGCCTCCGTCGCCAGGACGAGGTGCTTGATCCCGGCCCTGGTCAGCACGTCGATCTCGCTCGCCGTGGTGAGGCCCCGGTCGTAGACGAACTTCGCCAGGCACCGGATGCCGTTGCCGCACATCTCCGCCGGCTCGCCGTCGGCATTCGAGTAGTCCATGAAGAAGTCGGCCCGGTCGGCCGGGGCGATCCGGATGAGGCCGTCGGCGCCCACACCGCGATGGCGGTCGCACAGCGCCCGGATCGCGGCGGGTCCGATGCGCAGGGCGTCGTGGAGGTCCTCGACCATCACGAAGTCGTTGCCAGTCCCGTGGTACTTGGCGAACCGCACCGACTCAGACCTCCACCGGCCGCTGGGTCCCGGCTTCCCGGACACCCGGCGCGGCCAGGAACTCCCCGAGCTGGTCCACGATCTCCGCGGCGCCTCCCTCCCCGGCGGCGAACCACCGGATCCGCGGGTCCCGCCGGAACCACCCCATCTGCCTCCTCGCCAGCGCCCTGTCGCGGCGGGCGATCCGGGCCATCGCCTCCTCCTCGCCGAGCTCGCCCCGAAGGCACGCCGCAGCCTCAGCGTAGCCGATGACGTGGGCCGAAACGATGAACGGCCCGAATCCCCGATCCAGCAAGGCCCGCGTCTCCGCCAGCAGCCCGGCGAAGTTCCGACCGACCCGCTCCTCGATCCGGCGGTTCAGGGCCGGCCTGGGCATCTCGATGCCGGCCGCCACCACCGCTCCCGGGTCGAACACGTGCCACGCGTCCGCGAAGGAGGAGAAGGGCCGGCCGGTGACGGCCGCCACCTCCAGGGCCCGCACGGCCCGCCGGGCGTTCGACGGCTCCATCCGCGAGGCCGCCACCGGGTCGAGCCCGGCGAGCCGGCGGTGGAGCGGTTGGGGCCCCAGGACGAGCGCCTCGGCCTCGAGCAGTCGCCGGACCTCGGGTTCGGTCCGGGGGAACTCCAGCCGGTCCGCCACCGCCCGGAAGTACAGCCCGCTGCCTCCGACCAGCAGGGCGGCGCGGCCACGCGCCTCGATCCCCGCGATGGCCCCAAGCGCCAGCCGCTGGAACTCGGCCACCGAGAAGGGCCCCGAGGGTTCCGCGACGTCCACGAGGTGGTGCCGAACCCTGGCCCGCTGCTCCGGGGATGCCTTGCCCGTCCAGACGTCCATCCCCCGGAACACCAGCGTGGAGTCCACGTTCACGATCTCCGCGTCCAGCCGTTCGGCCAGGGGGATCGACGCCTCGGTCTTCCCGGACGCGGTCGGTCCGACCAGGGCCAGCAGGGGGGCCGGGCCGGTTCGAGCCCCACCGAGGCTCGGGCCGCCGCCTCCGGGGCTGCCCGTCACGCCACCAGCCGGCCGCTCAGGTGGTGCGGATGGGCCCCGGTCACGAGCATGGAGGCGAACGTCCCCTCGGGCAGGTCGCCCTCGGCGTGGACCAGCTTGTTGGTCCGGGTCCGCCCGGCCAGGCCGCCCTTTCGGCCCGCTCCCTCCACCAGCACCTCCACGGTCCGTCCCACCAGCGGCCGGTTCTTCTCCAGGGACATGGCCTCCTGCAGCGCCACCAGCCGGTCGAACCGCTCCTGCACCACGTCCTTGGGGAGCTGGTCCTCGAACGACGCCGCGGGCGTGCCGGGCCGTGGCGAGTACTGGAAGGTGTAGGCCGAATCGAATCCCGCCGCCGCGGTCACCCGAAGCGTCTGTTCGAAGTCCTGCCCGGTCTCCCCGGGGAAGCCCACGATGATGTCGGTGCTCACCGCGATGCCCGGCACCGCGCTCCGGATCCGCTCCAGCCACCCCAGGTACCGCTCCGAGCGATACGACCGCCGCATCAGCCGGAGGACCCGGTCCGAACCGGACTGCATCGGGAAATGGATGTGTTCGCACACCGCCGGCGTCTCGGCCATGGCCTCCACCACGTCGTCGGTGAAGTCGTGGGGATGGGGGCTGGTGAACCGGACCCGCCGGATGCCGTCCACCTCCCCCACGGCCCGGAGGAGGCGGCCGAACAACGGCCGCCGGCTGGAGCCGGGCACCGTGAGGTCGCGCCCGTACGTGTTCACGTTCTGCCCCAGCAGCGTCACCTCGACCACCCCGCACCGGGCCAGGCCCTGGACCTCCGCCACGACGTCGCCGAACGGGCGCGAGAGCTGGGGCCCTCGGACCAGCGGCACGATGCAGAACGTGCAGGCGTTGTCGCAGCCGACCCCCACCGCCACCCAGGCATGGTGGGCGGAGCCGCGGCGTGCGGGGAGGGCGCTGGGGAAGACCTCCGTGTACTCCCGAACGTCCATCTGGGGCCCGTCGCGCTCGGCGGCCCGGATCAGCTCGATCAGCCCCGGGAGCGCGTGGGTCCCGACCACCACGTCGACCCACGGCGCCTTGCGCTGGATGAGCCCGCGATCCTTCTGGGCCAGACACCCCGCCACCACGACCCGAAGCCTGCGATTCCGTTCCTTCAGGGGCTTCAGGTGGCCCAGCGCCCCGTAGAGGCGGTTGTCCGCGTTCTCCCGGATGGCGCAGGTGTTCAGCACCACCACCTCGGCCTGGGCGGCTTCCGTGGCCGGCGCGTATCCCTCCCGCTCCAGCATGCCCGCGATGCGTTCGGAGTCGTGCACGTTCATCTGGCAGCCGAACGTGCGGACGAGGTAGCGGCCGGGAACGGTCATGGGGTTCGACTGTAACAAAGGGAAGGGCCCGGCCCACCGCTGCGGGCCGGGCCCTTCGTCTGTCTGCCCCGTGGTTCGCTATGGAGCGGCTTGCACGGTGGCCGGTGCCGCCGGATACCCTGAGCGGTACCGCCGGCCGAAGAAGCCGCCGATCAGCGCCACCACGCTGCCGGCCAGGACCAACCAGGCCCCCGGGCCGATGTCGCTGATCGTGCCCTGCGGAGCCCGGAACACCTGGATGGCGAACAGCACGGACGCGGCGATCCCCAGGGCGCCTGCCATTCGGGTCAGCCAGCCTCCCCGCGGTGCCAGCCCGAGGACCGCGATCAACCCGATGAGGATCGTCACGGCTCCGGCCGAACGCACCAAGTGGACCACGGGGTGCATCGACCCGATGTACATCTTCATCGAGATCTTCGTCCCCATGGTTCCCTGGAACCATTTCATGAACGATCCGATGACGAGCCCAGCGGCTCCTGCCAGGGTCAGCACCACTCGCGCCGCCAGCCCCGCCATGCTCGTGGTGGCTGCCGGGGCCGGGACCGGCGCGGGAACCGCCGTGGGTCGCGTGTACACGGGGCCCGGTGCGGCCTGGCCTGGCGCGACCGGCTGGACCGGTTGATCGGACGCGGGCTCGACAGGTTGGGTGGACATGCTCCCCCCTTTCGTCGACGGGACACCCTGAGGATGGGCATCTCCGCGCCAAGTTTCTTCCCACCCGCGTTGCTCGCTACGCCTCCGGCCCGGCGCGTCCGAACGTGCGATTTTGACACAACGCCCCGATGCGGCCCCACGAGCCTCAAGAGGTCTTCCGAAACGCGGGGCCTATCTGGCGTACTCGATGGCCCTGGTCTCCCTCACCACGGTGATCTTGATCTGCCCGGGGTACTGGAGCTCCTCTTCGACCTGCTTGGCGATGTCCCGGGCCAGGACCTGCGCTCCCAAGTCGTCCACGTCCACCGGCTTCACCATGACCCGGACCTCCCGGCCCGCCTGCATGGCGAAGGTCTTCTCCACGCCCGGATGGGAGTTGCAGATCTCCTCCAGCCTCTCCAGGCGCTTCACGTAGGTCTCCAGCGACTCCCGGCGGGCGCCTGGGCGACCCCCCGAGATGGCGTCCGCGGTCTGGGCCAGCACGGCCTCGATGGTTCGGGGCTCGACCTCCCCGTGGTGGGCCTCGATGGCGTGCACCACCTCCGGGGGCTCCCTCAGCCTTCGAGCCAGCTCGGCGCCGATGAGGGCGTGCGAACCCTCGACCTCGTGGGTCACCGCCTTGCCGATGTCGTGCATGAGCGCGCACCGCTTGACCAGCTTCGGGTTCAGCCCCATCTCGGCGGCGATGGCCGCCCCGATGTGGGCCGACTCCACCAGGTGCCGCAGGACGTTCTGGCCGTAGGAGGTCCGGTACTGCAGGCGACCCAGGACCTTGAGCATCTCCGGGTGGACGTCGGTGATGCCCACCTCCACCAGGGCCTCCTCGCCGGCGCGCTTGATCTGTTCGTCGACCTCGGCCAGGGCCCTCTGGTGGGTCTCCTCGATCCGGGCCGGATGGATCCGGCCGTCGCTGACGAGCTTCTCCAGGGTGATCCGGGCCACCTCCCGGCGGACGGGGTCGAAGCACGACAGCACCACCGCCTCGGGCGTGTCGTCGATGATCAGGTTCACCCCGGTCATCGCCTCGAAGGCCCGGATGTTGCGGCCCTCCCGCCCGATGATCCGGCCCTTCATGTCGTCGGACGGCAGGGGGAACACCGAAACGCTCGACTCGCTGGTCTGCTCCGAGGCCACCCGTTGGATGGCGATGGTCAGGATCTTCCGAGCCCGCCGGTCGCCTTCCTCCCGGGCCCGCTGCTCGATCTCCCGCACGGTGGCCATGGAGTCGCGCTTGGCCGAATCGACGACCTGGGCCATGAGCGCCTCCCTCGCTTCCTGGGTGGTGAGGCGGGCCACCCGTTCGAGCTCCCTTCGCTGGTCCTGGCCGGCCCGTTCGAGCTCTGCCCGAACCCGGCCCAGGTCGCGGTCGGCCTTCTGGATGTCCTGCTCCCGGCGGCTGAGCTCGGCCACCTTGCCCTCCAGGCCGTCTTCGCGCTTGGTCAGCCGCTCTTCCTGCTTCTTGATCTCCTCGCGGCGGAGCCTCACGTCCTCCTCGGCCTCCCGCCGCGTGGCCGAGATCTCCTCCTTCACCTCCACCAGGGCCTGGCGAACCCTGGTCTCGGCCTCCGTCTCCGCGTCCGACAGGAGCTTGGCCGCCCTGGCCTCCGCGTCCTGGGTCCGGTTCGACACCAGGGTCTTCCGAAGGGCGAGGGCGGCGGCCGCTCCAACGGCCACCGCCAGCACGCCCACGAGTGCCGTCACCATCGCTTCCTCCTCGCGCAAGCACACAAAGCCCAACCGAGGGCCGTCTCGGCCCACGTGCTCGGCGACGAGGAACAGGGGGCGTCTAGGTCAGGGCGCTCGAGGCCCCGCCCGCCCCCTGCTTCGTTTCTCGGTGGTCAACGAAAGAGCCGTTTCCATCGTGTCGTTGTCCGAACATCGTGTGCCGAATCAACCTCTCAAATTCACAATGTACGGCGGCCCGCTCCCTGTTGCAAGGGGTCGAGTCGATCGCACCACGAACGCGGTATCGGGGCAGCGGGGGCCCCTCAGTCCGCCGGGTCGGTCGGTTCGATCACGCCGGCCAGGGCGGCCCGGCAGGCTTCACGGGCCACCTCGGGCGTGTAGCCCCGCCGGACCAGGAGGCCATACAGGCGGCGGTACGCCGCCTCCGGGCCCGACGCGGTGAGGCGGCGAGCGCGGGACTCGGCCAGGGCCAAGGCACGGTCCGAGTCACTTCCGGCATCGGCCACGGCCGTCTCGGCGATGGCCGCCGGCACCCCCTTCTGCCGCAGGGCGGCGGTCATGGCCCGGGCCGATGCCCGCCGCCGCGTCGACTGGTCCCGGACCACCTCGCGAGCGAACCGGGCGTCGTCGATCAGCCCGGCCCGGTCCAGCCCCGCCAGGGCCTCCTCGACCTCCTCCTGGGGGAACCCGGCGGCCTGGAGACGTCGCCGGACCTCATGCTCGCTCCTCCACCGGGTCGCAAGGAGCGCCAAGGCCCGGGCCCTGGCCGTGCCCTTGGGGCGGGCATGGCGGTCGGTCCTGTCGGTTCCGCGCCACGCCGCCCCCGAAGTCTCCCGGGCCACTGATCGAACCCTCCGGGGGCCGGCTCGGTCCCTTCCCCTTAACCGGCCGGCACCCCGGCGGGCTCGCCTTCGGGCTCACGCTGGCCGATGTCGACCACCTCGTCCTCGCCGAAGCTGGTGAGCCCCAACGACTCGCGGATCCTGCGTTCGATCTCCTGGGCGATGTCCTGGTGCTCCATCAGGAACTGCCGGGCATTCTCCTTGCCCTGCCCGAGCTGGTCGCCCTCGTAGGTGTACCACGCCCCGCTCTTCTTGATGATCTCGGCGTCGACGCCCACGTCGATCAGGCTGCCTTCCTTCGAGATCCCCTTGCCGTAGATGATGTCGAACTCGGCCTGACGGAACGGCGGGGCCAGCTTGTTCTTGACCACCTTGACCTTGACCCGCGCGCCTACGACGTCGGTCCCGTCCTTCAGGTTGTCGATCTTGCGGACGTCCAGCCGGACCGACGAGTAGAACTTCAGCGCCCTCCCGCCGGGGGTTGTCTCGGGTGAGTTGTGCACGACCACCCCGTCGGCCAGGTAGTTGTGGCTGCCCTCGACCTCGATGTCGAACCGATGCATCGACCGGGTTCGGGGCTTGGCGTGGACGTCGATGATCGGCATCGGCATCAGCTCGTACCGCAATGGAGCGAACACCGGCTCCACCGCGAAGCGGCCACGATGACGAGGGAGGAGCTTGTACTGCATCGACGGATGGACATGCGGGGCGATGAGGGCGTGCAGCTTCGCGGTCTCGTCCTTGGAGAAGACCAGGACCGCTTTCCCCGCTCGGCTGATCAACTTCGGCACGATCCCCCATGTGTCCCCGAGGTAGGCCATGAGCCTCACGCGAGTGGTGGGCTCCATGGCTTCCACACAGATGTCCGACCGGCCGCTTCCGCCCCGGGTCCTGGCTGGGAGGCCCTTGGCTCGCACGGCGAAGGTGCCATCGTCCATGTACCAGATGGCCAACGACAGCGGCGTCAGGTGCTTCAGGTACGTCTCGCTGAAGACCTTCCTCCCGCCGATGTAGACCGCGTCGCGAATCTCTGCCAACTCGGGAAGCGGGGAGAAGTCGAAGAAGACCGCGTCCTTCGCGTTCGTCGATCGGCTGTGTCCGATGTTTCCGAACAATGACGCCTTCCAGTCGGCGTACTCCGCCTGTTTGGCCCCGTGCCCGAACCGGAACCGGGCCCCTCCCCCGCTCCGAGCCGGCGACAGCGCTCCGTCACCCATGAGGGAGCCGAGGGCGACCTCCCATTGAAGGTCCGAGAGTCGGTGCGGAACGGCCGTCACCACGCGATCCCCGGGGCGGAGTTCCTGCGCCTCACGCCAACCGCCCGGCGTTCGGATCTCATGGTTCGGGGTGCAGCCGAACTGGGAGCGGCCATTCCCGGCAGGCCGAGCCACGGTGAACTGCATGAACCCCTCGGCGGGGCCGTTGTCGAACCAGCTCACAACCTTCTTCGGAACGACGGTGCCGGCCTCTCGATCGTAGGACAGCACTTCGACCGGCCGTCTCTGGTTCACGATCTTTCCGATCTTCTCCTGCGTCCCATCGGCGAGCGTGATCCTCGTTCCGTAGGAGAAGCAGCCGAACATCACACCGATCTTTTCGCGCAACTGGTTGATGAACAGCGCGGTGGTGTCGAACCGCGACAGCGAGCCGGCCAGCTTCCGCATGGCCTGCGACATCAGCCTGGCCTGCAGGCCGACGTGGGAGTCGCCCATCTCCCCCTCGATCTCGGCCCGCGGAACCAGCGCGGCCACCGAGTCGATCACCACGAGGTCCAGGGCGCCGGAGCGGACCATCATGTCGGCGATCTCCAGGGCCTGCTCCCCGTTGTCGGGCTGCGACACCAGGAGCTCGTCGATGTTCACGCCGAGCGTCCGGGCGTAGGTCGGGTCCAGGGCGTGTTCAGCGTCGACGAACAGCGCGATGCCGCCGCCCCGCTGAGCCTCCGCGATGATGTGCAGGCACACCGTGGTCTTGCCGGAGCCCTCCGGACCGAAGACCTCCACGATGCGGCCCCGCGGGATCCCACCGATCCCCAGGGCGGTGTCCAGCGCCAGGGCCCCGGTGGGGATGACCCCGACCCCTTGCGCCATCGTGTGCTCGCCCAGGCGCATGACCGCCCCCTTGCCGAACTGCCGCTCGATCTGGGCCAGGGTGACCCCGAGCATCTTCTCGCGCTCCATGCGTGAACCCTCCTCGGGCCGCCGGGTCGCCGCGATCCCTCCGACGCGACTCCCATTCCCGGCGTTCGATCCCAGCGAGCGGACTCTAGCGAGTGGGTCTGACATAAATTACACCCCTGTGGTTCGGTGGTCGAATGCCAGAACCCTACCCGAACATACGTTCGGGATCAAGCATCCCGGGAGAATGGCGGTTCGGACCCTCAGCTCGAGCCCAGCGCGAACCGCTCGAGGGGCTCGTACCGAGCCCCCGTCGGCGACAGGCGGCTGCGATAGAGGACCAGCTCGCCCACGCGGAAGCGCTCGGAGCCCACCGCGGCGCCCACCAGGTCGGGGGCGAACTCGCGGATGTCCCGCGGAGGGTTGAGCCGAGCCAGCGTGAGGTGGGGGTTGAGCTCTCGCTTCTCGGGGACGAAGTGGTCCTCCAGCCTCCGGTCGAGATCCCGGGCGATGGCGGCGAGCCTCTGGTCGGGGTCATCCAGCCCGACCCAGATCACCCGGGGGAACGTCGACGGCCACGAACAGCCGGAGCGGCTTGGCCTCTGGCGGGGACGAACGCTCAGGCGCCACGGGCTGGCTCGAGATGTCGGCGCAGCAGGTCGAGGGCGGCCTGTTCGGCCCACCGCCTGACCATGTCGCGGTCCCCCGGCGCGCGGAAGGTGCGGGCCCGATCCATGCCGTCCAAGGCCGAGAGCGCCACGCACACCGTCCCCACCGGCCTGTCGTCGTGAGGCTCCGGACCGGCCACCCCGCTCGTGGCGAGGGCCACGTCGGCCTCGAACAGCTCGAGCGCGCCCCGGGCCATCTCCCGGGCGCACTCCTCGCTCACCAGCCCCGGCCCCTCCACGGTCTCACGCGACACGCCGAGCACCCGTTGCTTCGACTCGGCCGTGTAGCAGACGGCCGACCCCCTGAAGTAGGCCGAGGCTCCCGGGGCCCGGGACAGCCGAACGCCCAGCGACCCCCCCGTGAGCGACTCGGCGCACGCCACGCCGAGCTGGCTCGCCTTCAGCAGGCGGCCCACCACCAGCTCCAGGTCCTCGTCGTCGGCGCTGAACGCATGGGGCGCCAGGCGCCGTTCGACCTCCTCCACCAGCGGTCTCAGCAGGTCCTCGGCCTGGGCCCTCGACGCGGCCTTCGCCGTCAGCCGAACCTTCACCTCTCCCCCGCCGGCCAGGTAGGCCACCGATGGGTTCGTCGATCCGCGGAACAGGTCGTCCAGCACCTCGCCGACCTTCGCCTCGGCGATCCCGGTGGCTCGGACGATCCTGGAGACGAGGGCGGCCGGGCCGGCCATCCGGGCCAGCTCCGGGAGGATCGTCCCCCCCATCATCTCGCGCATCTCCACCGGCACCCCCGGAACCGCGTAGACCCGCTTCCCGTCCGCTGTCCCGCAGACCAGGCCGGGGGCCGTCCCCCGATCCGGCAGGATGGATCGCGCGCCCCGGGGAACGTCCGCCTGCCGCAGGTTCGACTCCGGCATGTCCCGCCCCAGTGAGGCGAACTTCTCCCGGAGGAACCGTTCGATCTCCGGCCTCCGCTCGAGCCGAACCTCCAGCGCGGCGGCCATACCCTCCCGGGTGATGTCGTCCTGGGTGGGCCCGAGCCCGCCGGTCGCCACCACCACGTCGGCCCGGGAGAGCGCCAGGCGGAACACACCCGCGATCCGCTCCACGTTGTCGCCCACGGCCTGGTGGTGCAGGACGTCCACGCCGATCTCGGCCAGACGCTCCGACATCCACCGGGCGTTGTCGTTGCAGATCTGCCCCAGCAGGATCTCGGTCCCCACCGCCACGATCTCCGCCCTCACCCGGCCGTGGCCTTCCTGCGAGGACGAAAGGCCCGAACCGCGTAGTCGGCACCCGTGGCCACCGTCAGCACCACCGCCGCGATGAGCAGCCCCAGCTTCACCCCGCTCGCCGCGGGCCCCAGGGGGAGGATGTACAGCGTGATGGCCACGAGCTGGAAGGTGGTCTTCAGCTTGGCCGCGGCGCTGGCCGGCATGGCCCGGCCTCGCAGGCCCAGCCACACCCGGAGGCCCGACACGCCGAGCTCCCTGGCCACGATGACCACGGCCGCCCAGACCGGGAACCGTCCCTGGGCGGCCAGGACGAGCACCGGCGCGCTCACCAGGAGCTTGTCGGCCAGGGGGTCGAGCCACTGCCCCGTGCGGGTGATCGACGCGAACCTCCGGGCCAGGTAGCCGTCCACGCCGTCGGTCAGGGCGGCCCCGGCGAACACCCCCGCCGCCACGTACGAAGCCGTCCGGTCACGGGTCAGGAGGAGCAGGATCAGGATCGGGACCACCAGCACCCGGAGCACCGACACCACATTGGGCCACCCCAGCCCCAGAGGGGTGAGGGGCCGAGGTCTGTCGGGGATGTCGTGGATCTCGGCCTCCGGAGGTCAGCGCTTCGAGCTGGGGGTCGGGGTGGGGCCCTCCCGGAAGTCGAGCGGGCCGAACGACTCGGCATACGGAGCGCCCTTCTTGCCCGGCTTGCCGATGGAGTGCCCGTTCACCGTGATCTCCACAACCCCGCCCCTGCTGAGGTGGACGTCGATCCGCCGGCTGCCCGGGTAGGACACGCCCTGTCCCCGGTGCAGGGTGCCGTTCAGCACGATCTTCCCGTCGGCCCGTACCACGGCCTGGACGTCGGCGTTCGCCGTGAGCGCCACCACCACCGAGGGCGGGAGGACCGGGATCGACGGCGGGGCGGAGGGGGATTCGGCCTGGGGAGACGAACGCGACTTCGACAGCAACCCCGCAGCCCCCAGAACGGCCAGGGCGGACACGGCCACGAAGATCAGCAGGGCCCAGCTTGGGTGGTGCCGCCGGAGGTTCGGCAGGTGGGGATGGACGCTGCGGTGGCTCCGCACCGGGGCCGGTGGCGCCTGCGGCACGGTGGGCCGGGGGGGGCCGAAGGTCCGGTTGTAGATCGTGAGCACCTGGTCGGGGTCGAGCCCCAGGTAGGTCGAATACGACCGGAGGAAGCCCCGCACGTAGACGGCGCCGAGCAGCGTCTCGAACCGCTCCCGCTCCAGCGCCTGGAGGTATTCCGGCCGGATCCTGGTCTCCCGGCTGGCCTCCTCGATCGACTTCCCTCGGGACAGTCGCGCCTGGCGAAGAGCAGGTCCGATGCCGGTACCGCGCACCCTGGCATCCGCCTGCATGTCGAAGGGCTGAATTCTAGCGGGTGGAACCCCCGGCCCGCCCCCGCCGTCGCTGACGGAAACGGGTACCGATCGCCGGTGCCCCCCGGGTGGGCTACAGTGCTCGGCGAGCATGGACGAAGCCTTCCCGGACGTGGTCACCGTGGTGGTGGAGATTCCCACGGGCTCGCGGAACAAGTACGAGGTGGACCACGACACCGGCCGGATCATGCTCGACCGCATGCTGTTCACGGCCACCCGGTACCCCGCCGACTACGGCTTCATCGAGGGCACGCTGGGGGGCGACGGCGACCCGCTCGACGCCCTGGTGTTCGTGGGCGAGCCCACCTTCCCGGGCTGCGTGATCCGGGCCCGGCCGGTGGGGGTGTTCAAGATGACGGACGAGAAGGGACCCGACGAGAAGGTCATGTGTGTTCCCCTTCGGGACCCGAACTGGTCCCACGTCAAGGAGATCGACGACTTCCTTCCCGCGCTCCGGGCCGAGATCGAGCACTTCTTCGCCGTGTACAAGGAGCTGGAGGAAAAGCCGGTCGACACCGAGGGCTTCGCCGGGCGGGAGGAGGCCCTCCGGATCGTGCTCGAGGCCAGGGAGCGGGCCGTCCGCGAGTGGGGGCCCGTCGCCGGCTGAGCCCCGCCGCCCCGGTTTTGTCAGTCGAAAACCCTCCCACGGGGCCTCCCGGCTGGACACGGAGGAGTGGCCTGGGCTAAGGTTCGCCCGTCACGACGCGAGACCGGAGCCGCAAGGCATCGGAGGAGCGGAGTGACCGAGGGAGCGGGCTTTCGGGTTCGCTCCCTTGCTTTTCGGGCGAACCCGACGAGGACCTTCGTCGTTCCTGGGCCTGGAATCCGAACGGACAGCCCGCCCTCACCTCACGGCTTGGTCTTCGGCCTCCGCCGTCACCCCGGCCGCCTCGAGCTCCGCCTCGGGCCCCTCATCCAGATCCAGCACCGGGGCTTCGGCTTCGCCTTGGGGCTGCGGATCCACCATGGGGTCCAGCAGGGCCATGGCCCCTACCAGGCGCTCTCGCAGGGCCGCCATCTCCACCTTGACCAGGTCGCGTCGGGAGATGGCTGCGTTCAGCATGCGGTCGGCGTCGGCGCGGGCCTTCAGCAGCTCGCGCTCGGCCTGGTCGAGCTGGCGCTTCGCGTCGGCCTCGGCCTGCCCGCCGAACTTCGCCGCCTCGGCTCGGGCCTCCCGCAGGACCTCGTCGCGGTCCGCACCCAGCCGCTCCGACTCCTGCTGGGCATCGCGCCGAAGGGCCGCCGAGTAGTCCTCGGCCTCCCGCTTCAGCGCGTCGGCCTCGGCCTTGGCCGTGCGCAGGACCTCGTCGCGCTGGGACTCCAGCCGCTCGGCTTCGGCCATCGCCTCGCGACGGAACGCCTCGGCGTCGGCCTGGGCGTCCCGGCGGAAGGCGTCGGCCTCCCGCTTGGACTCCTCGATCTGACGATCGGCCTCGTCGCCGGCCTCCCGCCGGATCTGCTCCGCCTGGAGCCCGGCGGATCGAAGGACCTCGGCGACCTGGGTGGCGATGGCGCCGTAGGCGTCCGGTCCCCCGCCCTGGCGGAGCCGAGTCTGCAACTGGTTGTTGGCGTGGACGAGCTGGTTCCTCGCGTCGGCGAGCTCGGTCCGGGTCGCCTCGAGCTCCTGCTCCAGGGCGGCCACACGTTCGTCCTCGCCCGACACGGCCCCACGCGCCTCCTCCGTCTCGGCCCGGGCGCTCTCCAGGGCCAGACGGGCCTCGGCCAGGTCGGTCTGGAGCGATTCGACCCGTTCGAGCAACGCCCCGGGATTGCCGAACTCCTCCTGGATCACCCGGAGGCGCTCGGCGCCCTGGCGCTGCTCCTCGATCTGGCGTTCGAGGTTCCTGACGCGGGTGGCCAGTTGGCCGACGAACTCGTTCACCCGGTCCTGGGCGAACCCCCGCCGGACCACCGGGAACTCGGGCACCTCGATGAAGTCACCGGTGCCGTGCTCGCCGTTGTCGCCCGAACGGTCCCACACGGCGCGGATCGTCGTGGTGTCCCCCGCCGGCGCCTGGACGAGGGGGTTCCGGCTGCCCTCGGCCGCCGGCTCGTCGTCGTGGTTCGGCACGTTTGCTCCCTTCGTCAAGGTGGATCGATGTTCTTACTGCGTTCGCCGCCCTCCGGTCAAGGGTTTCGACCCAATTGGGTGGCGTCGCCCCCTCCCAGCTCGGGATTGCCGGCGAGCTTGTCCATTTTCCTTCCCATTGCGTCTGGGTGCCTGCTAGGTTCCGCCTCGCCTCCGGCCGACGGGGCCGGGTCCGATCGGGAGGGAGACCAAATGAAGTGGAAGCGACTCGGGATCGTGGCCGCCGTGGTGGTCACGGGGCTGGTGGCCGGCGTGGTGTTCGGCCCGTCCATCGTCCATGCCGCCGGAAAGACGCCGGCCACCACCAGCCAGGTCCAGATCAAGGACGACACCAAGAGCTATCTGGCCAGCGTATCGAAGGACCACAAGCTGATCGTCGACACCGAGGCCGACCTGACCAACCTCGGGGCGAGCTTCCTCGACACCTATGGGCTGCAGTTCGTCCTGCCGAACGGGCAAGACGTGCTGGCCAACGGGAACGGCGGGTGCACGAAGAACACCAGCGACGTCGTGGTCCTCGCCAGCGTCAACATCAACATGGCGTCGGGCCAGGGAACGGCGGTGACGGTCACGGTCCAGGGGACCAGCGCCGGCTCCAGCAAGATCGCCTACCAGACGACGTTCGCCAGCGGAGAGGTCGGAAGCCACGACTTCTCGTTCGACGGCGGCGTCTTCTACGACGGCGGCTGGAGCATCTCCGTCTCCCCGGGCACCGCCGGCCTCATGTGCCAGGTGATCGGCCAGGACCTGACCACCGGAGGGGCGCATCCCACGCTCCACGCTTCCGCCCCTCGTGGGTGACCGGAACTCGAACCCTCGAAAGGGCGGGCCTTCGGGCCCGCCTTTTCGCTCTATCGCCGAGAGGCGCGCTGGCGGCCCTCCTGCCATTCCTCCCACGTCAGTAGGACGTCCCGGGCCTTCGATCCCTGACTGGGGCCGACCACGCCGCGTTCCTCCATGAGGTCCATCAGCCGGCCCGCCCGGGCGAAGCCCACCTTCAGCTTGCGCTGGAGCATGGAGGTCGAACCGAGCTGGGACCTCACCACCAGCTCGATGGCCTGGGACAGCAGGTCGTCGTCGCTGCCGTCGCCCTCGTCGTCCAAGGGCGGCCTGCCCATGCCGTCGATGTGGGCTTCGAACTGGACCTTCCGCTGCTTCCGGCACCAATCGGCCACCGCTTCGATCTCGGCCTGGGTGACCCAGGCCCCCTGGATGCGCACGGCCCGGGACGCGTTCGCCGGCTGGAAGAGCATGTCGCCGTGGCCGACCAGCTTCTCCGCCCCGCCCACGTCGAGGATGACCCGAGAGTCGGCCTGGGACGCCGTCATGAAGGCGATCCGTGACGGGATGTTCGCCTTGATCAGCCCGGTCACGACGTCGACCGAGGGTCGCTGGGTGGCCACGGCCAGGTGGATGCCGACGGCCCGGGCCATCTGGGCGATCCGGCAGATGGCGTCCTCCACGTCGCGGGGAGCCACCATCATCAGGTCGGCCAGCTCGTCGATGATCACCACGATGTACGGCACGTGGCCGAACTTCTCGGCCTCCCCCGGCGGGATCCGCAGCGTGCCTTCGGCTTCGGCCCTGTTGTACGCGTCGATGTCGCGCATGCCCACGGTGGCGAAGGCCTCGTAGCGCGACTCCATCTCCCGGACCACCCAGGCCAGGGCCTCCGCGGCGCGCTTGGGGTGCACGATGACCGGCGACAGCAGGTGGGGGATGTCCGCGAAGTGCGACAGCTCCACCCGCTTCGGGTCGATCAGCACCATCTTCACCTCCTCGGGAGTCGTCCGCATCAGCAGCGAGCTGACGAAGGTGTTGATCAGCGACGACTTCCCCGCCCCGGTGGCCCCGGCGATCAGCAGGTGAGGCATCTCGGCCAGGTTCATCAGCACCGCCCGGCCGTGCACGTCCTTGCCCAGAGCGACCATGAGCGGCTTCGTGGCCTCCTTCGCCGCCTTCGAGGCCAGCACGTCGCCCAGCATCACGAAGTCCCTCACCTTGTTCGGCACCTCCACCCCGATGGCTGACTTGCCCGGGATGGGAGCCACCAGCCGAACGTCGGGTGTGGCCAGGGCGTAGGCGATGTCCTCGGCCAGGGACAGCACCCGGCTGACCTTCGTCCCGGCCTCCACCTCGACCTCGTACTGGGTGACCGTGGGCCCGCGATGGGCCGCCACCACCCGGGCCGGGACGCCGAACTGCTGGAAGGTCCGCTCGAGCGCGGCCATGGTGTGCTCCGCGTCGCGCCCGTCGGTGTTGGTGACGGGGGCCCGCCGGAGGATCTCGATGGGCGGGAGCCGGTAGCCGATGCCGCCGGCCCGCAGGGGGAGCCGGATCTGCTTCGGCTCGGCCACGACGGCCAGGTCCTGGTCGGGCTGGACCATGAGCGGGGCGAACCCCGGGGGCGGCTCCTCGGGCTGGGCCGGGCGGGCCCGCGACCGCCGGGCCCGGGCGGTCCCTCCGTCCGTGGCCCGTTCGTCCGGCTGGACGAACATCGCCTTCAGGGCCCGGGCCACCGCCGAGAACGGCGTGGCCGTGAACACCAGGACGCCCAGGGCCACCAGGCCCGCGCAGACCACGCCCGCCCCGTAGGCAGACGCCACCCGCGACAGCGGCCAGCCCACGACGGCGCCCACGAGTCCTCCGGCCCGGCTCACCGAGGAGTAGCCGGCCACCGGGCTGGGGTTCGACCTCGCCACCGAGGCCAGTCCCAGGGCACCGAACAGCACGATCCACAGCCCCACGAACATCCGGCCCCGGGACTCCGGCGCCGTGCCTCGCAGGAGCAGCGCGGCCCAATAGGCAGCCACCACCGGGAAGGCGTACCCGGCCGGCCCGAACAGGCCCTTCGTCACCACGGTGAACAGCCGGCCGAACGGCCCGCCCGCGCCGAACCACAGCCCCAGCACGGTGAGGGCGGCCAGGACGATCAGGCCGATCCCCAGGGCATCGGCGGCGCGGGGCGACAGGTGCCGGGCCACCCGGATGCCGGCGGTGCGGAGGGCTCCCGGTCCGGCGTCCGCGGAGCGGCGGGCAGCCGACCGCCGGGAGCGCTTTCGCGCGGCGAGGGCGCGACGCCCACGAGGGCGCCCGCCCCGGGTCTTCGAAGCCATCTGGGTCACACCTCCCGCCGGGCCCGCCCCCGGCCGCACCTCCCACCGAAACGCACCGGCGGCGTCCCGGCTACACCTCCATGATCACCGGCACGATCACCGGCTTTCGCTGCGTCGCCTCGAAGAAGTATTTACCGAGCCGGCGCCGGATGTGCTGTTTCAGCAGGCCGGGATCGGAAACTTCGTCCGGCGGGGCCTCCTCCAGGGCCAGCACCGCCCGGGCCCGAGCCTCCTCCAGGATGGGCTCGGCAGCCTCGTCGAACACGAACCCGCGGTTGATGACGTCCGGCCCGGCCAGGATCTCGCCGGTGCGCGCGTCCACCGCCACCACCACCACCACGATGCCGTCGCCGGCCAGCTTGCGCCGGTCCCGCAATACCACCTCGCCCACGTCCCCGATCCCCAGCCCGTCCACGAACACCATCCCCGCGCCGACCCGGTCGCCCCTTCGGACCTCCGGCCCCAGCTCGACCGTGTCGCCGTCCTCCACCACCAGGATGCGCTCCTCGGGGATCCCCACCTCCCGGGCCAGGAGGGCGTGGTGGGCCAGGTGGCGCCGCTCCCCGTGGATGGGGATGAACCACCGCGGCCGGATCAGGTTCAGCATGAACTTCAGCTCCTCCGCCGAGGCGTGCCCGCTCACGTGCACCGGGGAGGTGGGCACGTGGAAGACGTTCGCGCCCGTTCGGTACAGTCCGTCAAGCGTTCGGTGGATCGAGGTCTCGTTCCCGGGGATGACCGACGACGAGAGGACCACGGTGTCGCCGGGGATCAGCTTGACCCACTTGTGCTCCCGGGCCGCCATGAGCGAGAGCGCCGAGAGGGGTTCGCCCTGGGAGCCGGTGCTGCACACCACGACCTGGGCGGGGTCCATGTCCTCGACCGCCTCGATCGGGACGATGTCCTCCTCCCGGATGTCGAGGTAGCCCAGGGCCCGCGACGCGTTGACGCTCTGGTGCATGCTGCGCCCCAGGAAGGCGATCTTTCGTCCCGCCCTGCTCGCCGCGTCGGCCACCTGCTGCACGCGGTGAACATGGCTGGCGAAGCAGGCCACCACCACCAGCCGGCGGGCGTCCCGGATGATGTCGAACAGCACCGGGCCCACCGTTCGTTCCGACAGCGTCAGGCCGGGGTCCTCGGCGTTCGTCGAGTCAGAAAGGAACACGTGGACGCCCCGGCGGGCCTCCTCCGCCAGCGACTGGAGGTCGGTGGCCCGGCCGTCGATGGGGGTCTGGTCGAGCTTGAAGTCTCCGGAGTGCAGCAGGGTCCCGGACGGCAGGTCGATGGCCACCGCGCAGCCGTCGGGGATCGAATGGGCCACCCGGTGCAGCCGCATGGTGAACGGTCCCGTTCGAACCTCCTCCCCCGGGGTGACCTCCCGGTACACGGCCCGGTCCCGCACCCCGTGCTCCTCGAGCTTCCCCTCGATGAGCCCGAGGGTGAGCTTCGTGGCGAACACCGGAAGGTCCACGAACTCCCGCAGGAGGTAGGGCAGCGAGCCCACGTGGTCCTCGTGCCCGTGGGTGAGCACCACGGCCTCGATGCGGTCGCGGTTGTCCCGGAGGTACTGCACGTCGGGCAGGACCAGGTCGATGCCCGGCATCTCCACGGTGGGGAACGACAGGCCGGCGTCGATCACCAGGATGCGGCCGTCGAGCTCGAGAGCGGCCATGTTTCGGCCGACCTCGCCCACGCCCCCCAGGAAGACGAGCCGCGGCGGGCCGCCGCGCCGGTCAGACGAGACCAAGGTCCCTCATGGCGCGTTCGACTGCTCCCCGCTCCTCCGGCGTGGCGGGCACCAGGGGCAGCCTGGGCGGGCCGGCGGGGCGCCCCGCGATCTCCAGGGCGGCCTTCACCGGGATGGGGTTCGAGGTGACGAACAGCGTTCGGTACAGGGTCAGCAGCGACTGGTGGATCTTCAGCGCCCCCGAGACGTCCCCCGTCCTGGCCAGGCGGATCATCTCCGCCATGCGGTCCCCCACCAGGTGCGAGGCCACCGAGACCACGCCCTCCGCCCCCAGGCAGACGAACGGGAACGTGGCCCAGTCGTCGCCGCTGTAGACGACGAAGTCCGGGGGGCTCTCGGCGATGATCCGGCTGGCCGTCTGGAAGTCCGCGGTGGCGTCCTTCACCCCCACGATGTTCTCCACCTCGGCCAGCCGCAGGAGCGTGTCGGCCTCGATCAGCGTGGCCGTCCGGCTGGGGATGTTGTAGAGGAGCAGGGGCAGCCCCGTGGAATCGGCGACCTTCGTGAAATGGGCGATCAGGCCTCGCTGGGGCGGCCGGTTGTAGTAGGGCGTCACCACCAGGGCGGCGTCCACGCCGGCCTCCTCCGCCTCCCGCGTCAGCTCGACCGTCTCGGCGGTGTCGTAGGTGCCGGTGCCGGCGATGACCCGGCCCCGTCCCTCCACGGCCTCCACGACCGCCCGGTACAGGGCGACCTTCTCCTGATGCGACAGCGTCGCCGCCTCGCCGGTGGAGCCGGTGACCACCAGGGCGTCCGACCCGTTGTCCAGGAGCCATCGGGCCAGCTCCTGGGCGCCCTCGAGGTCCAGCGAGTAGTCGTCGCGGAACGGCGTGACCATCGCGGTGATCACCGATCCGAATCGCACGGCCATGGCGGTCAACTCCTTTCGCCCATCTGCGAGGCGCCTCCCGGGCGAGGCTATCCTAAGCCCGGTGCGCGTCTACACGAGGACCGGGGACGACGGGACCACCGGCCTGTTCTACGGGGGCAGGGTGTCTAAGTCCCATCTCGCCCCGGAGGCCTACGGCAGCGTCGACGAGGCCGTGGCCGCGCTGGGCCTGGCCCGGGCCCTCGCCTCCGGGGCCCCCCACGTCCAGGCGCTGATCCTGCGCCTGCAGCGGGAGCTGTTCGTGGCGGGCGCCGACCTGGCCACGAACCCCCAGCAGCGGACGAAGCTGAAGCCCGGGGAGTCGCTGGTCACCGAGGAGATGGTCTCGGCGCTGGAGGCCGAGATCGACGAGAAGGTGGAGGTCCACCCCCTGCCCGACTCCTTCGTCGTCCCCGGGGCGAACCCCGTCTCGGCCGCCCTGGACGTGGCCCGGACCGCCGTGCGGAGAGCCGAACGCCGCGCGGTGGAGCTCCGCGGGGCCGGTGGCACGGTCACCGACGAGGTCCTCCAGTACCTGAACCGGCTGTCCGACCTGCTGTTCGTCCTGGCCCGGTGGCAGGCCGGCGAGGCGGAAGACCCCAGCCGCAGCCCTTAGAGATCGGCGAACACGTAGGCCGCCCCGCTCTCGTGACGGGTGAGCGGGGATCCCACCACGCCGATCGATCCGTCGAGGGCGAGTGCGTCGCCGAAGTCGCTGCCGTCGGCAAGCGGGCTGAGCTCCGCCTCCTCCGACCAGGTCGTGCCCGTTCGAGCGAACGCGTAGGCCACGCCCACCTCGCTGTCGGGCGCGCCCACCAGCGCCGTCGAGCCGTCCAGGGCAACTGAGAAGGCGAACCCGTCGCCGAAGACGGCGTCGGGAGCGGTGAGGGCGGCCTGCTGGGTCCAGGTCGAGCCCGAGCGCACGTACACGAAGGCGGTTCCGGCCGGCCCGCTGAACGGCGCCCCCACCACCAGGGTGGACCCGGAGACAGCCACGTCCTGGCCGAACTGTCCTTGGCCGGTCCCGACGAGCTCCGCCTGCTGGGTCCAGGTCGAGCCAGTTCGAACGAACACGTAGGCCGCCCCCACGAAGCCGTCCTTCTCGTAGGCTCCGATGGCGGCGGTGGAACCCGACAGGTCCAGCCGCCAGCCGAAGTCCTCGTTCGGCTCCCCGTCGGAGGCGGCCAGCTTTGCCTGCTGGGTCCACGTCGAGCCCGACTGGACGAACACGTACGCGGCCCCCGTTCCGGAGTCCTTCGCGTAGGCCCCAACCAGCACCGTGGTGCCGGAGATGGCCGCCGACATGCCGAACGAGTCGTTCATCGCCGCGTCGGTGGCCCGGAGCTCGGCCTGCTGGGCCCAGGTGGAGCCGGTTCGAACGAACACGTAGGCCGCGCCGGTCAGATACTTGTAGGGCGCTCCCGCCACCACGATGTCGCCGGAGATGGCCACAGAACTGGCGAACCAGTCGGCGGTGGCCGGGTTTGAGTCCCTCAGGCGGGCCTGGAGCGTCCAGCTCGTGCCCGATCGTACGTACACGTAGGCGGCTCCGGTGGCCGAGTCCTGGCCCGGGATACCCACGCCCGCGGTGGACCCGGAGATGGCCACGGAGGAACCGAAGTCGCCTCCGTTCGCCACGGTGAGCTCCGCCTGCTGGTGCGGCAGGGCGAACACGTAGGCCGCGCCGGTGGAGGCGTTCTGGTCCGGGGCGCCGGCCACCGCGGTGGAGCCCGAGATGCCAACGGACCGCCCGAAGTGGTCGTTCGAGGCGCCGTCCGACGCACCGAGCTCCATCTCCTGGTTCCATGCGGTCCCGGACAGCACGAACACGTAGGCCGCCCCGGCGCCCCCGTTCCTTCCGCGGGCGCCCACCATCACCGTCGGCCCGGAGATGGCCACGGAGTCGCCGAAGAGATCGTTCGGCGCGCCGTCGAACGCGGAGATCTTCGCGCGCTGGAACCACGTCGTCCCCGACTGGACGAACACATAGGCCGCGCCGGTGAACGAGTCGGTCCCGTCGGCCCCCACCACGGCGATGGGGCCCGAGATGGCCACGGACCCGCCGAAGAGGTCGTTCGAGAGGCCATCGGATGCCGTCAGCTCCGCCTGCTGGGTCCACGTCGTCCCCGACTGCACGAACACGTAGGCCGCTCCGGTGAACGAATCCCTGCCGTCGGCCCCCACCCAGGCGGTGCCCGACCGTCCGAAGACGTACGCAGCTCCCTGGAAGTTCTTCTTGCCGTTGGCGCCCACCACCGCGGTGGAGCCGGTGACGGCCACCGACCATCCGAAGAAGTCACCCGAGATCCCGTCGGAGGCCCTGAGCTCGGCCTGCTGGTTCCAGGCCGGGCCCGATCGAACGAACACGTAGGCCGATCCGGTGTCGCCGTTCGAGCCCGGGGCCCCCACCACCGCCGTGGAGCCGGAGATGGATACCGACCATCCGAACGAGTCGCCCGCGGCGCCGTCGGAGGCGGCGAGCTTCGTCTGACGAAGGGCCGGGGTAGCTCCCCGGGAGGGGAGGTCGACCGTCGCTCGAACGGCCTCCTGCAGCGTCTGAGGAGCTTGGGCCAGAGCCATCCGCTGGCCCCGGGCCCGACCGGCGGAGCGACGTCGCCAGGCGGCTCCCGATGCCACCGCCGTGCTCGGCAACAGCGTCACCGCGACCACCGCGAGGGCGACGAGGAGCGCAAGGGATACGCGCCTCGAACTGGAACGTTCCGGGCTCATGGCTCTCTCCCTACCACCGGTTCGGCAAGACGGTCCCCCGGCGAACCCGCCATGTCGGTCGCCGACCTGAGCTTGACCGATACCGCCATCGGTGGTCAAGGGGATGGAGAGGCGGCGGGCGACCGGACCGCGTGACCCGCGAAGACGCGCTCCAGGAGAGGAGAGCCTGGGGGCCGCCCGCCCCCCACCGGCGGGCGGCCGCCCCTGCTCAGCGTTCGGATCTGGCCGCTACTTGGGACCCACCACCGAGCACCGGTAGAACTCCTCGGTGTCGGTGAGGGTGATCTCCCCCTGCGAGGCGGCCGCCAGGACTTCGGTGTCCGAGGTGAACTGCACCGGCTGGAACCCCGGGTTGAAGTTGATCTGGACCTCCTCCCAGATGGGGTTGAAGCCATCGCCCTGGATGGCGTCGAGGACCGACACGAACATCAGGCCCGACGCCTCACACGAGTCGCACTGATAGATCGTGTTGAAGGACTTGTTGTGGTGCAGGTCGGGCTTCAGCAGCTTGAGGTTGATCGTGAACAACTGGTCGTCGTAGTAGGCGGGCATGTCCCCGCCCTTGCCGTTGGGGTTGGAGGCACGGGCGGCGGCGCCGCCCATGGACACGAGCAGGGCCGCACCGATCATCACGGACAGTAGGCGTCGAACCACGATGTTTCCTCCTGTCTGACGTGTGTGGGGGGCGCCAGACGGATGAGCGTCCCGAGCACCTCCTTTCGACGTACTGGATCGAAAGTACTACGTCCGGGCGGCTCCATCGGATTGTCGGCAGCCGGTCCGGGGGCCCGGGATCGTCGGCTCCCCGAGCATCCTCCGCCCTGTCTCGGGGGAGGCGGCCCCGAAAGGACGGGCAGATGTACCGATCATGAGCCGGGTACGATGAGCCCCGCATCGGGGTCGCGGGTCGCTGGTTTGCGCGTCGTGGGTCGTGCGTCCTGGGTCGTGCGTCGTGAGGAGGGAGCCATGGTTCGGGTTCACATCTGGGCTCGAAAGAAGGAGGGCATGACCGGGGAGGATTTCGGCCAGTACTGGTTGAACAACCACGCCCCGATCGCCCGGGACGGCTACGAGCACCTCAAGGGCTACACGGTGGACCTGGTGACCAGGGTGCCCCAGGGGCAGGAGGCCCCCTACGACGGCGTGGCCACCCTCACCTGGGAGGACCGCGACGGCTTCCGGGCGGACATGGGATCCGACGCGGCCAAGCGGGGGACCGACGACCTCGGCAAGTTCACCAGCGCGTTCGGCCTGCTGTTCGTGGAGGAGTCCGTGGTCACCTAGGTGCCGCTGTCCCCGGGCGTGCTCGTGCCCGAGACGTTGCTGTCCTGGGACCACGGCGGGCGACTGCCGGAAGCAGAACCAGGGCCGGTCGACGCGGGACGAGCCGGAACCGCCGGCGGCTACCGGAGGCCCTCGAACAGGCTCGCCGCCATGGAACCGGCCGGTTCGGTCACCGGAGGCCAGGCCTGGACGAACCACTCCTCGGAGAGCATCCGTTCCTGCATCTCCGGCGGGATCATGCCGAACTCGGTCCACTGGGTGGCGTGGGCCTTGATGCCTTCGAGCTTCGTGTCCATCACGGAGCGGCAGTCGACCCGGACGGTGATGGCCTCGTCGGGCACACCTCGGGGCATGAACGGGCCCTCGGGGTCGCCGATGTCGACCCCCCGTGCCCGCAGGAGCTCCCAGAACTGGTCGATGCCCGACTTCGGGATGGCCACGTAGAACAGCCTCTGCAGTCCATCACCGGCTTCCGCCCGGGCCCGGTGGAACGCCTCGGTGGCAGCCTGGCTCACGGTGACGTGGTCGTCGTGCTTGGTCACGCCCTCCGGTCCGAACGTCACGACGACGTCGGGGCGGACCTCTGCAAGGACCCCGGCGAGCCTGTCGACCAGCGCGGGCCGATCGGCATCCTTCATCCCGCCGTCCGGGTAGCGCAGGAAGTGCACTGGGGCCCCGGGCACCCCGAGCGCCCTCAGCGCGGCCCGTTCTTCGCCCTCCCGGACCTCCCCCAGGTTCTCCCGGGTGGCCAGCGAGGGGTCGCTGATCTCGCCGGCGTCCCCGCTCGTCGCCAGCACGATCGATACCTCCACCCGGTCGCGCTCCAGGGCGATCGTCCCGCCGATCCCGTAGGCGTCGTCGTCCGGGTGGGCGAACACTCCGGCCAGCCGGAGCTGCCCGGTCACGAGGGGGCCCCGCTCAGCCCGAGCAGCGGCTCCAGGCCAACCGTGAGCCCTGGCCGTTCGGACACCGCCTTGATCGCCAGCAGCACCCCGGCCATGAACGAGGTTCGAGCCATGGAGTCGTGGCGGATGGTCAGGGTCTCCCCTTCACCGCCGAACACCACCTCCTGGTGCGCCACCAGGCCGGGGAGCCTCACCGAGTGCACCCGGATACCCTCGGCGTCGCCGCCCCGCACCCCGGCCAAGGTCTCCTTCGACGGCCCGGCCCATTCCTCGGCGCGGGCGGCCGCCATCCGCTTGGCAGTGGCCAGGGCGGTGCCCGACGGGGCGTCCACCTTGCCCTCGTGGTGCAGCTCGACGATCTCACCGGCCGGGAAGAATCGGGCGGCCTCCTCGGCGAACCGCTGCATCAGCACGGCCCCCACGGCGAAGTTCGGCGCCACCACGGCGTTCGACCGGCCGCCCGCCCTTTCCAGGAGGTGTTCGATCTCCTCGAAGCCGTCGGGCCCGATGCCGGTGGTGCCGACGACCGCGTGGATGCCGTGCTCGACCAGCCACCGCACGTTGTCCATCACCACGTCGGGGCGAGTGAAGTCGACCGCCACCTGGGTTCCGGCGGCCTTCAGCGCGTCGAGGTCACCCGTGACCTGCCGGCCCTCCACGACCTCCCCTGCGTGGCTTGGATCGACCCCTGTCACGAGCTCGAGGTCAGGGTCGGCCTCGACCGCGGCGCAGACCATCCGGCCCATGCGCCCCGCCGCGCCCAGGACGCCCACCCGGATCACCGCTCAGCGGCTCCCCGAGTGCGCCGCCACAGCCGCCACTTCGGGCAGAGCGCCACCGCGCGTTCGGTCCCGGAAGGCGTTCTTCGAGCGGAACGGCCCCACCACGGTCAGCGCCATGGGCCGGCCGAACACGCGCTCCGCCGCCCGCCGGGCGTCCTCGCGGGTGACCGAGTCGATCCGCCCGAGCAGCTCGTCCACCGAAAGGATCTCGCCCTGGCTGATCTCGGACTTGCCGATCCGGCTCATCCGGCCCGACGTATCCTCCAGCGACAGCACCAGCGAACCTTTCATATGGCCCTTGGCCCGTTCGAGCTCGTCCTCCGTGAGGCCGCCGCCGGCGATGTCCTCCATCTGGCCCCGCATGATCCCCAGCACCTCTTCGGCCCGCGACGGCGTGGTCCCGGCGTAGGCGGCGAACATCCCGGTCTCGGCGAACATCGAGTGGTAGCTGTACACCGAATACGCCAGGCCCCGCTTCTCCCGGACCTCCTGGAACAGCCGCGACGACATCCCGCCCCCCAGGGCGGAGTTCACCACGCCGAAGGCGAACCGTTCGGGATCCCGCCGGGAGAACGCGCTGGTCCCCACGCAGATGTGGGCCTGTTCGGTCTTGCGGTGCCGGACCATGGTCGCCGCCGCCGGCGTCGGCACGCTACCACCGGTTCGAACCTTCCGCTGCTCTCCCGCGGAGAGCTTCGGCCCCGCGTCCATGTGCGACTCGATCAGCCGGCAGAGCTCCTCGTGCTTGACGTTCCCGGCGGCGGCCACCACGAAATGCGGCAGCCGGTAGTGACGCCGGTAGAATCCCCGGACCTGGTCGCGGCTGACCGCGGCGATGGTCTCCTTCGTCCCCAGCACCGGGCGGCCCAGCGGGTGACCCTGCCACAGGGTCTCGGCGAACAGGTCGTGGATGAGGTCGCCGGGGTCGTCCTCGTGCATGTGGATCTCCTCCAGGATGACCTGGCGCTCGGCCTCCACGTCGGTCCGGGCGATCACCGAGCTCTGGATCATGTCGGCCATGAACTCCACGGCCATGGGGAGGTCGCGGTCGAGCACCCGGCAGTAGTAGCAGGTGTACTCCTTCGCGCTGAACGCGTTGAGGTCTCCGCCGACGGCGTCGAAGGCCTCCGCGATGTCCCGGGCCGTCCGGGTGGTCGTCCCCTTGAACAGCACGTGCTCGAGGAAGTGCGACGAACCGGCGATCGCGGGCCGCTCGTCGCGTGAGCCCACGTCGACCCACACCGCCAGCGCCGCCGAACGCGTTCCGGGCATCTCCTCGGTGATGACCCGAAGGCCCGAGGCATACTCGCTCCGGGCAGGCTCGGGGAGCGGAGCGCGGCCCCGCTGGCTCAAGGGTCGAGCCGTTCGCCGTCGCCCCGAGATGCGCGATCGCCGAACCGTTCGCCGCGGTCCCCCCGGTCCCTCCGAGGGCGGAACCCGCCGCGGTCGCGGTCCCGGCCGCCGCGGTCACGATCGCCCCGGTCACGGGGCGGCCGCCGCTCGCCGCGGTCCTCGCCCTCCACCCGTGGCCATCCGCCCTCCGGAGGATCCCATCCCTCGCCGACGGGCTTCAGGCTGATCTTCGTCCGGCCCATCTGGTCCTGTTCGATCTTGTCGACCTCGACGGTGAGCTTGTCGCCCACGTTCACGGCCTCCTCGACGCTGTTCAGGCGCTTCCCCCGCCCCAGCTTCGAGATGTGGACCATCCCGTCCCGGCCGGGGGTGATGTTGACGAACGCCCCGAAGGTGGTGGTCTTGACCACCGTGCCGTCGTAGCGCTCCCCGACCTCGATCGGCCTGGGGTTGGCGATCTCCTCGACCATGTGGACGGCCTGCTGGGCGCCCTCGCCCTCCCGGGAGCCGATGAACACCCGGCCGTCGTCCTCGATGTTGATGTCGGCGCCGGTCAACGCGATGATCTCGTTGATCCGCTTCCCCTTCGGCCCGATCACCTCGCCGATCTTGTCCACGGGGATCTGGATCATGATGACCCGGGGGGCCTTCGTGGACAGGACCTCTCGAGGCTGTCCGATGGTCCGGGCCATCGAGTCCAGGATGAACAGCCGGGCCTCCTTCGCCTGCTTCAGCGCGCCCGCCAGAACCTCCTGGGGCAGCCCGGTCACCTTCATGTCGAGCTGGATCGCGGTGACGAAGTCCCGGGTGCCGGCGACCTTGAAGTCCATGTCCCCCAGCGCGTCCTCCGCCCCCAGGATGTCGGTGAGCGTCACGTAGTCGGAGCCCTCGGCGATGAGCCCCATGGCGATGCCCGCCACCGGCGCCTTGATCGGCACGCCCGCGTCCATCAGTGAGAGGGTCGACGCGCACACGCTGGCCATGGAGGTCGAACCGTTCGACGACAGCACGTCGCTGACCAGGCGAAGGGTGTAGGGGAACTCGTCCTCGTCGGGGACGACCGGGACCAGGGCCCGTTCGGCCAGGGCTCCGTGCCCGATCTCGCGCCGCTTGGGGCTTCCCACCCTGCCGACCTCACCGGTCGAATAGGGGGGGAAGTTGTAGTGGTGGATGTAGCGCTTCGACTCCTCCGGGTCGAGCGTGTCGATCATCTGGTTCATGCGCAGCATGCCGAGCGTGGTGACGTTCAGCACCTGGGTCTCCCCCCGCTGGAACAGGCCCGAACCGTGGGCCCTCGGGATCATCCCCACCTCCGAGGTGAGCGGCCGGATCTCGTCCGGCTTGCGGCCGTCGAGGCGGATGCCCTCCTCGATGACCTTCCGGCGCATGGCCCGCTTCTGGAGGTCCTTGAACGCCGGCGAGACCTGCCCGGCCACCTCCTCGAAGCCCTCGCTGAACCGCTCCTTCAGGATCTCCTTCAGCTCTGCCTTCAGGGCGTCGAGATTGGCCTCCCGTTCGGTCTTGAGGGGAACGATGGCGCCGGCCAGCCTGGGCTGGGCGAACTCCTGGACCGCGGCCCAGACGTCGTCGCCGTAGGAAGGCCGGGGTGTCCACTCGCGGGGTCGAACGCCCGCCTGGGCGATGAACTCCCGCTGGAAGTCGACGATCTCCCCGATGGCCCCCTTCGCCACGTCGAGCCCGTCGGCCACGACCTCCTCGGTCGGCGCGCTGCCGCCCTCCCGGAGCCGCTCCCAGGTGCCCTCGGGGGCCTCGCCCTCCACCATGAGGATGTCGACCTCGCCATCGTCGTTCTTCCGCCCGGACACCACCACGTCGAACGTGGCCAGGTCCAGCTCCTGGTAGGTCGGGTTGACGTGCCACTGGCCGCCGATCAGGCCCAGGCGAACCGCGGCCACCGGCCCGTCGAACGGGAGCCCGGCCAGGGACACCGCCAGGCCCGCCGCGTTGATGGCCGGGATGTCGTAGGCGTTGGCGAGGTCAGCCGAGAGGACCGTCACCACCACTTGGACCTCGTCGCGATAGCCCTCCTTGAACGTCGGCCGGAGCGGTCGGTCGCACAGCCGTGCCGTCAGGGTGGCGGTCTCGGACGGCCGGCCCTCGCGGCGGAAGAACCCGCCGGGGATCTTGCCCGCGGCGTACATCCGCTCCTCCACGTCCACCGTGAGCGGGAAGAAGTCGATGCCCTCGCGGGGCGCCGCGGTGACGCAGGTAGCCAGCACCTGGGTCTCTCCGAGGGTCACCACGGCGGAGCCCTGCGCCTGCAGGGCGAGCTTGCCTGTCTCGAACGTCAGATCGGTGCCGCCGACGCTCCTGGTCTCTCGTTGCATGAATGCCTCCTTGAACTGGGCGGCCTCCCTCCGGAGGAGCGCCTCGGGTTCGTTCAAGGAGCGAGGGCGGGTGGTTGGCCAGTTGTCAGTGGTGGACCTCGGCGCCCGCACGCACCGCGGGTGCCGAAACCCGCAACTGATAACTGACCGGCCCCTGGCCTTCGCTCCGTCGGGTTCCGGTGTGGGTCCCCTCCCTTCTCGTACGAAAAAGGGGCGGCTCCCGCCGCCCCGATCCTAGCGCCTGAGCCCCAGGCGCGAGATGAGCGCCCGGTACCGTTCGATGTCCTCCGTGCGGAGGTAGTCGAGCAACCGGCGGCGCTTCCCCACCATCATCAGCAGCCCCCGGCGGGAGTGGTGGTCCTTGCCGTGGGTCTTCAGGTGGTCCGTCAGCTCTTCGATGCGCTTCGACAGCAGGGCGACCTGCACCTCGGGCGAGCCCGTATCGGTCTCGGCCCTCCGGTAATCGCCGATCAGCGCGGTTCGCTGGTCCTTGGTCAGTGCCATGTGATCGGCAGTCAGCCTACCAGACGAGCCGGCCGATCAGTCGAGCGAGGCCCGGCGGCGGAAGACGGGCGGTCTGGCGTAGGGGCGCGGGGCGCTTCTTCGTTCGTTCTCCTTGTCATTTCGGAGGGGACCGCCGTAGCGTACTCGGACCCGAGCTGAGCTCCAGGCCGAAAGGATGGTACCCGCCATGCGTCGTCTTCCCCTCGCCCTCGCCGCGGCCCTGGCCGCGTCCCTCCTCCCCGCCCTCGCGGCGACCGCCCCGGCGGGTGCCGCCCCGAAGCCGGCCCCCGCAGCCGTCCCGAGCCTACGCGGTGACTTCAACGGCGACGGCTACGCCGATCTCGCCGTGGGCGTGCCGAACGACACCGTCAACGGCAAGTCCCAGGCCGGGTCGGTCAACGTCATCTACGGCTCGGCGACGGGGGTCACCGCCTCCGGCAACCAGCTCTGGTCCCAGGGAAGCACGGGCATCCTCGGCTCCCCGGGCACGAAGGACCACTTCGGCCAGGCCGTGGCGGTGGGCGACTTCAACGGGGACGGGTTCGACGACCTCGCCGTGGGGGTGCCGGACGACGACCCCAGCAACATCGTGGACGCCGGCTTGGTCAACGTGATCTACGGGTCGGCCGCAGGGCTCACCTCGGCCGGCAACCAGAAGTGGAGCCAGAACGCGGGGCTCCCGGGGGCTCCCGGGGTGGGCGACGCGTTCGGCCGGGCCCTGGCCACCGGCGACCTCAACGGCGACGGCTCCGCCGACCTGGCCGTGGGCGTCCCCCACGACGATCCGGACAAGGTCAAGGACGCCGGCCTGATCAACGTGATCTACGGTGGGTCCGGCGGCCTCACCTCCTCGGGCAGCCAGAAGTGGAGCCAGGACAGCGCGGGGATCCTCGACTCGGCGGGCGCCGGCGACGTGATGGGCCGAGCCGTCGCCGCGGGCGACTTCAACGGCGACGGGGTCGCCGACGTGGCCATCGGGGCCCCCGGGGACAGCCCGAGCAGCGTGGCCGGGGCCGGCGTGGTGAACGTCATCTACGGCTCCAGGAGCGGCGGGCTCAGCTCGTCGGGCAACCAGGTGTGGAGCCAGGCCAGCTCCGGGATCCCCGACGACCCCGAGGCGAACGACAACTTCGGGTTCGCCCTGGCCGCGGGCGACTTCGGCAACGGGACCCAGGCGGACCTGGCCGTGGGCGTGCCGTACGAGGACCTCTCCGGGGCCGCCGACGGAGGCGCGGTGAACGTGATCTACGGGGGCTCGGGGGGGCTCACCTCCACCGGCGCCCAGTTCTGGACCGAGAACTCCACCGGCATCGTGGGCGGCCCCGCGGCGGCGAACGACAACTTCGGATACGCCCTGGCGGCCGGCGACATGGGGAACGCATCGCAGGCCGACCTGGCCGCAGGGGTCCCCGGAAAGACCGTCAGCAGCCAGACGAACGCCGGCGCCGTCAACGTCATCTACGGAGGCGCCGCCGGGCTCTCCTCCACCGGGAACCAGCAGTGGGTCCAGGGGAACGGGATCCAGGGGCAGCCCGAGCCGGGTGACCGGTTCGGCACCTCCGTAGCCGTGCAGGACTTCGGCAACGCCACCCCGGGCGACCTCGCCGTGGGCGTCCCCTTCGAGGACGTCACCGCCAGCAGCACCACCGTGTCGAACGCCGGCGCGGTGAACGTGCTGTACGGGACCTCACTCGGCCTCGCCACGGCGAACAACACGAAGTGGTCGCAGGGGGCGAACGGGATCCTGGGCACGGCGGGGACCGACGACCAGTTCGGGACCTCCGCGGCCTGACGCCTCGCCGGCCACCCAAGCGCTTGACTTCGATCCGATTGTGTGAAGTCATTACGGGCAAGACCTCCCATCTCAAGGGCCCTTCCGCCGCTGCCGAGGGCACATGCGTGGACTGTGTCCGAACAGGAGGACCAATGGAGACAGGCAACGGGCCCTCCCCGCTGGGGAAGGCATCCCGCACCGGTCGCCCCAGCCGAGTGGCTGCGGCGATGGTCGCCCTTGTCGCGGGCGGGGCCGTCCTCCTCGGGCCGGTCCTGTCTGCCGCCGCCGGTCCCACCGGGCGGGTGCGCGGGGAGGTGGTGGCGTGGGGGACGAACAGGCCCGTGGGCGGCGCCACGGTGTTCCTGCCCGGCTCCGGCGCCGGGACGACCTCGCTGGGCGACGGCAGGTTCGCGATCCCCCAGCCGGTGGCGACCGATCATCCCTACCGCCGCATCTCCGCCGTGGTCACCGCCCCCGGGTTCGGACGGTGGGAGGTCACCGGCGTGCCGCTGTGGGAGGGGGACACGCTCCTTCTGCACGCGGAGCTCCGGTCCACCCCGTGGACCCACCACGTGCTGACCCCGGCCGAACGCATGGCGAGGGGCCGGGGCGGGCTCCGGAGGCTCGCCGGCCGGGCCGGCCAGACGTGCACCGGCTGGACCTCCCAGCGGGTCCCGCCTCAGGACATCTGGGTCTACGTCACCCCCGACAAGAAGGCCGAGCAGTTCGACTTCTCCTTCTATGTGACCCACGTGCTGCCGAACGAATGGATCGCCTCGTGGGACGCCGACGCCCTCGGGGCCGGGGCGGTGGCCGGGAAGACGTACGGCTACTTCCGGACCCTGGTCGGGAACGCCAGGACGAGCGGGTCGGGGTGCTACGACGTGTTCGACGACGGCCAGGACCAGGTGTTCGATCCCTCGTGGTCGAACCAGGCCACCGACCAGGCCGTGTACGCCACGATGGGCAGCGTGCTCTACCAGAGCGGCGCGATCTTCATGAGCCACTACTTCGCCGGGGCCCAGGGCGACCCCTGCCAGGCAGCGACGGGGCAGTACGCCGGGTGGATGTCCCAGTGGGGGACGCAGACCTGCGCCACCCAGCAGCCGCAGGGGAAGCTGTGGCCCGACATCGTCCCGGTGTTCTATTCGAACATCACCTGGCGGTACCTGAAGAACTTCCTGCTGAACCCCGGCGCCGAGTCCGACCCGCTCTATCCGTGGACGGCGCTCGACGGCACGTTCACCCGGACCAGGATGCCCGGGGGCAAGCACTACTACCTGGTCACGCCCACCTCGAGCTCCACGCAGGCCACGTTCCGGCAGGAGCTCCCCTGGGAGGGCGCCTCGGGGCAGACCTTCCACGCCGAGGTGGACCTGCTGTGCCCGGCCACGAACAGTGGCAAGTGCCCCATCGACCTCAAGATCAAGGTCCATGCGTCGAACGGCGTGTGGAGCACCCAGACGCTCTCCGTCACCGAGAGCAACGACGGGACCTGGCGACGCTACACGTTCGACACGTCGGGGTTCGGGACGGACGCGGTGACGATCCGGTTCAGCGTGCTGTCGGCGCAGGTGTACGGGGTGGACAACGGCTACCTCGACTCGCCCTTCGGGGGGCCATAGCGCACGGTCAGGGACCGGCCACCAGAGCCCTGGTCCGCTCGACGTCGAGCCCGATCTGCCGGGCCAGCGCCTCCGGGGAGTCGAACCGCAGCTCCTCCCGGAGCCTGGCCCAGAACTCCACGGCCAGCGCCTCGCCCCGAAGGTCGCCATGGAAGCCGAGCAGGAACGCCTCGACGTGCCGGGGCTCCTTCCCGAAGGTCGGGTTGGTCCCCACGTTGATGGCCGCCGCGAACGCGCCCTTCCCGGTGAGGGCCCTCCCGGCGTAGACGCCGTCCGCGGGCAGGAGAAGCTTGGGCCGGACGGCCAGGTTCGCCGTGGGGAACCCCAGGCCGGCCCCCCGGCCCGCGCCGTCCACCACGCGGCCGTCCAGGACGTACCGCCGTCCCAGGGCCAGGGCCGGCCAGTCGAGGTCGCCGGCCGCCAGGGCCCCCCGGATCGACGACGAGGAGACGGTCCGGCCGTCCACCTCCAGCAGGCCCATCCCCTCGACGGTGAAGCCGAGCCCTGTCCCCAGCTCCGCCAGGGTCTCCAGCTTCCCCTCGGCCTTGAAGCCGAACGTGAAGTTCGAACCGACCACCACGTGAGAAGCGTGCAATCCCCGGGCCAGCACCCGCACCGCGAAGTCCGCCGGAGGCCACAGGGAGAGCTCCCGAGTGAACTCCAGGACCAGCAGGGTGCCCACGCCCAGGCCATCGATGAGGGCGGCCTTTCGTTCCAGGGTCGTGAGGAGGGGAGGCTCGGTTCCGGCGGCGTAGATCTCACGAGGGTGCCGGTCGAACGTCACCGCGACCGGCTCGAGGCTCCGAGACCGTGCGGCCTCCACCGTCCTCCCGATCACCGCCTGATGTCCCAGGTGGATCCCGTCGAAGAACCCCACGGTGACGGCCGAGGGGCCGTTCGCCAGCGGAAGCGCCTCCAGGCCGCGAACCAGATCCATCCGAGGAGCGAGCGTACAGGATGGCCTCCGGGCCTCCGGAGCTCCGGGGCTTCGGCCTTCGGTTCGATGGTCAGGCCGGGGACAGGATCACCAGGGGGACGGCCTTCGCTCCCTCGTCCTGATAGATGCCGATCAGGCGGCCGTCGGGAGCGAGCCCGCGGTAAGGACCGGCGATCCCGGCGGGTCCCAGACAGCACCCGTGCACGGCCACCTTGGCCTCCTCGGGGTGCATCGTCATGGCCGGGAGGTGGGCCACGGCCTCCTCCACAGGCAGGGGCTGCCCAGGGTCCTGGGGAGGACGGGCATCCTCGGCCCGGAACGGCCCGATGGCGGTTCGCCGCAGGGCGGCCAGGTGGGCCCCGCAGCCAAGCGACGTGCCCACGTCGGCAACGAGCGTTCGCACGTACGTCCCGCCCGAGCACTCCACCACGAAGTCGAACCGCGGCGGATCCACCCGCACCGGGTCGAACCGGTACACCGAGACCCGCCGGGCGGGAGCCTCCACGGATTCGCCCCGGCGGGCCTTCCGGTACAGCGTCTCCCCGCCCATCTTCACCGCGGAGTAGGCCGGGGGGACCTGTTCGATCTCCCCGACCAGCGTCCCCATGGCCCTCCGCAGCCCGGCTTCCGTCACCCGGTCGAACGGCGCCTGGCCGACCACCTCACCCTCGGCGTCGAGCGTGCTGGTCTCGACTCCCAACAGGCCCGTGCCCCGGTAGAGCTTCGGCAGGTCGCCCAGGAACCGCAGCAGGCGGGTGGCCCGGCCCACACCCACCAGGAGAAGCCCGGTGGCCAGGGGGTCGAGCGTCCCGGCGTGGCCGACCTTTCGGGTCCCCAGGGCACGCCGAACTCGATCCACCGCGTCGTGCGAGGTGATCCCGGCCGGCTTGTCGACCAGCAGCAACCCGTTGGGCCCGGTCGACCCGCTGAGCCCGCCGCCACTAGCCGCGGGAGCCATCCCCCGCCCCGGGCAGCGCTTCGACCAGCCTTCGGACCGAGTCCTCCAGCCCCGCGCTCGCCGTGTAGCCAGCGGCCAGCCGGTGGCCTCCCCCGCCGAACCCGGCGGCCACGGTGCCCACGTCGGTGGCGCCCTTCGACCGCAGGCTCACCTTGAACCGGCCGTCCCGTTGCTGCTTCAGCACGCAGGCCACGTCGGCCTCGCGGGCCAACCGGACCAGGTCGATCAGGTCGTCGGTGTCGGCCATGGTGGCCCGGGCCCGTTCGAGGTCCTGCTGGGTGAGGTACGTCCACACCAGGCTGGCCTCGGGGACCAGCTCCAGCCGGTGCAGCGCCCCGGCCGCCACCCGCAGGTAGGCCAGAGGCGAGTCCTCGAACAGCACCTGCGCCATCCGGGCATGGTCGAACCCGTGCCGGCGGAGCTCCGCCGCCACCCGAAGCGTCTCCGGAGTGGTCGACTCGTACTGGAACCGACCGGTGTCGGTGACCACCCCCGCGTAGAGGCACGCCGCCGCCTGGTCGGGAAGCTCGCCGCCCATCCGCTCGGTGAGCCGGTACACCAGCTCCGCCGTGGAGGACGCCGCCGGGTCGAGCACCACGATCGAGCCGAATCCCGGGTTGGTGCGGTGGTGGTCGATGACCACGACCTCCGCGGCCTTCGCCGCGTTCGCCCCGAGCATCCCCAGCCGCTCGGGCGCCGCCGTGTCGAGGGCCACCATGATCTCGGGGGCCTGGGGGAACTCCTTCGGCTTGACCACGAAGCCCCGGCCGTCGAGCACCGACATCCACCGGGGGATCTCGAAGGGCTCGTTCCCCCACGAGCAGACGACGTCCTTCCCCCGGGCGGCCAGGTAGCCGGCCAGCCCCAGCATCGAACCGATGGCGTCGGGGTCCGGATTGATGTGGCAGGCCAGGGCGATCTGCCTGGCCCGGCCCAGCGCGTCCGCCGCGCGATCCATCGCCTGGTCGAGCGATCCGCTCACTCCGCCGTCCCTTCCGCTTCCCCCTCCGGCTGCGCCGAGGAGATCTGCTTGAGCAGCTCGGTGACCCGCTCGAGCTGCGACAGGCCCACGTCCTCTTCGAACTCCAGCTCAGGGGTGAACTTGAGCCGGACCTGATGTCCCAGCGTGGCCCGGAGGTGCGAACGGGCCGACATGAGCCCCGCCCGGGTCCGCCGGTGGTCGCGGTTCTCCCCCATCACCGTGTAGAACACGGTGGCCCTGCGGAGGTCCGGGCCGACCTCGACGCGGGTGACCGTGACAAAGCCCACCCGGGGATCCTTGAGCCGGGGGATCTCCTCGGCCAGGATCTCCCGGAACTCCTCGGCCACCCGTTCGGGACGAACCTTCTCGGCCATGGCTCTTCACTCTCCTCCTGCTCGCAGTCTGCCTCGCTCCGCTCGTTGCTGCTACTCCCCCTGGACCCCCCAGTCTCCTCGTCGGCGCCCTCGGTTCGCGAGGTCACCGACGAGCAAGGGGGATCGCAGTCTGCCTCGCTCCGCTCGTTGCTGCTACTCCCCCTGGACCCCCTAGTCTTCGGGACCGTGCAGCGACAGCGACCGCCCGATCACCTCAACGGCCGGGAACGTGTCGATGTGCCGTTCGACCTCGTGCATGACCTTCCTCAGGTGGTATCCCTCCCCCGCCACCGCCGACACGGCGATGGTGGCGCGCTGCCACAGGTCGTGATGGTCGACCTCGGCCACCGAGACGTTGAACCTCGAACGCAACGACGCCGTCAGCGACTTCACCACGTGGCGCTTCTCCTTCAGCGAGTGGCAGTCGGGTATCCGCAGGTCGAAGCGGCACAGCGCGACAAGCATCCCCTGGACCTCGCTACTGCAGCGTCCGGGCGACCTCTCTGACCTCGAACGCCTCGATCACGTCCCCCTCGTGCTCGTCCTGGAAGTTCTCCAGGCCGATCCCGCACTCGAAGCCCTCGTTGACCTCGCGCACGTCGTCCTTGAACCGCCGGAGCGAGGCCACCCGGCCCGTGTAGACCACAACCCCGTCCCTGACCAGGCGGGCCCTGGCCCCCCGGGTGATCTGGCCCTTCGTGATCATGCACCCGGCCACCACCCCCAGCCGGGGAACCCGGAACAGGGCCCGGACCTCCGCCCGTCCCAGCTCGACCTCCTGCTCCTCCGGGGCCAGCAGGCCCGACAGCGCCTGCCGGATGTCGTCCAGGACCTGGTAGATCACCCGGTACAGTCGGACGTCCACGCCCTCCCGCTCGGCCAGGTCGCGGGCCCCCGGGTCGGGCCGGACGTTGAACCCGATCACGATGGCCCCCGAGGCTTGGGCCAGTGACACGTCGTTCTCGGTGATGGCCCCCACGCCCCGGTGGAGCACCTGGATCCGAACCTCCTCCTGGGGGAACTTCTCCAGCGCCTCCAGGATGGCCTCCAGGGATCCCTGTACGTCGGCCTTGATCACCAGGTTCAGCGCCGGCAGCTCTCCCTCCCGGGCCCGCACCAGCAGCTCGGAGAGGCTCGAGGCGGGCCGGGTGGCCACGAGCTCGGCGGCACGCTGGCGGCCCTCCCGCTCCTGGGCGATGTGCCGGGCCTCGCGTTCGTCCGGCACCGCCCGGAACTCGTCGCCGGCCTGGGGGACGTGCGACCAGCCGAGGACCTGCACCGGCTTGGCCGGGGGCGCCTCGCTGACGGGATCGCCGTGCTCGTCGAACATGGCCCGCACCCGGGCCCAGGCCGTGGCGATGGGGCCGCGACCCTTGTCCAGGTGGGCCTCCAGGGCCACGCCCCGGGCCGGAGCGGCCGGATCCGCCTTCAGCTCCTGGAGGTCGGCCACCAGCAGGATCGTCTCGAGCAGCCGGTCGAGGTTCGTCCCGGCCTTGGCCGAGACGTCGACGAATTCGAACTCCCCGCCCCATTCGGCCGGCACGATCCCCCGGTCGACCAACTGCTGGCGGACCCGCTGCGGGTCGGCCTCGTCCTTGTCCACCTTGTTCACGGCCACCACGATCGGCACCCCGGCGGCCTTGGCGTGGTTCAGCGCCTCCACGGTCTGGGGCATCACCCCGTCGTCGGCCGCCACCACCAGGACCACGATGTCGGTGGCGTCGGCCCCTCGGGCCCTCATGGCCGTGAAGGCCTCGTGGCCCGGCGTGTCGATGAAGGTCAGGAGCCGCCCGTCCTGATGCACCTGGTAGGCCCCGATGTGCTGCGTGATGGCGCCGAACTCCTGCCCCACCACGTCGGTCTTGCGGATGGCGTCCAGGAGCGAGGTCTTGCCATGATCGACGTGGCCCATGACCGTCACCACGGGCGGGCGCGGCTGCAGCCGGCTCTCGTCGACCGCCTCCTCGCCCTCGGCCGGCTCCTCGGCCTCCGCGGCCACGATCTCCACGTCGCGCCCGAGCTCCGTGGCGATCAGCTCGACGGCGTCGTCGCTCAGCGACTGGGTGACGGTCACCATCTCGCCGGCCAGGAGCAGGGTGCGAACGATCTCGGCGGGGGCCACCCCGAACCTCTCGGCGAGATCCTGGGCCGAGGCTCCCCGGGGGACGCGCACCGCGGCAGGGGCGGGCGCCTCCGGGAGGGCTTCGGGGGTGGGGGGTGCCTCGATGGGGATCGATTCGGGCTCCGCG
>WNGK01000567.1_pt1 | contig 39841 bp, 41 predicted proteins | sample 5400601 | NCBI WGS metagenome assembly WNGK01 (sample SAMN13153376, study PRJNA577476) | soil metagenome | isolation source: 60 cm soil or saprolite under Garry oak tree replicate 1 | place: USA:California | collected 2016-06-15 | reverse complement strand
GGCGAGTCGCTGTTCGACCACGTCGCGCGCCGCGAGGAGCAGCCGCTCGACGAACGCGGCCTGCGCCTCCCCCCCGAGCAGATCGACGAGATCTCGGAGCCGTTCGGCAACTCCGTCCACCAGTTCCGCTCGGCGTGAACCCCACCGTCGACGCCCTGCGAGCGACCTTCGGCAACGCGATCGGCCGCGGGCTCGAGTCGTGCGGCGACACCATCGTCTACGTGGCGCGCGACGCCTTGCGCGACGCGATGGCTTGGCTGCGCGATACGCCACAGCAGGGCTACGATTACCTGGTCGACGTCACGGCGGTCGAGTACCGTGACCGCGAGCGACCGCTCGAAGTGGTGTATCAGCTGCGCTCGCTCGCGCACCGCGCGGACCTGCGGGTCAAAGTCGAGCTCGACCCGCGCGGGGACCTGACCGTCGACTCGATCGTCCCGCTGTGGCAGGGGGCCGACTGGCTGGAGCGGGAGACCTACGACATGTTCGGCGTCACCTTCCGCGGTCATCCCGATCTGCGCCGCATCCTCATGTGGGAGACGTACGCCGAAGGCTACCCGCTGCGGAAGGACTTCCCATTGCGCGGCCGTTTCAGCCGCGCCGAGCAGGTGCGACAGGCTTTGGGCGCCAACCCCGAGGCGCATTACTCGATGGAGGAGTTGTCGATCGCCGAGGCGTACGACGAGCTCCCCGCCGACATGAAGGAGCGGCTGCGCCGCGGTGAGCGCGGCAAGCTCCCCGACTCCGAGTGAGCAAGCGCACCGTCGAGCTCGAGCTCGCGACCCCCGGCCTGGACGCCCAGGGCCAGCCGGTGCGCGTGCCGCTCGGCATCGCCAACGACCCGCGGGCCACGGATCCGGGCCCGCCGGAGCCGGACCTCGCGGGCGAGCACATGCTGATCAACATCGGGCCCCAGCATCCGGCGACCCACGGCGTGCTGCGGCTCGTGGTCGAGCTCGACGGCGAGACCGTCGTCCGGGTGATCCCCCATCTCGGCTATCTCCACTCCGGCTTCGAGAAGCTGGGGGAGTATCGGCACTACAACCAGATCATCCCGCTCACCGACCGCACCGACTATCTGTCACCGATGGCGAACAACGTCGGCTTCGCGCTCGCGGCCGAGAAGCTGATGGGCATCGAGATCACGCCGCGCTGTACGGTGCTGCGCGTGATGGCGTGCGAGATGAGCCGGATCATCTCGCACATGGTCTGGCTCGGCACGACGTCGATCGATCTCGGCGCGTTCACGCCGTTTCTCTGGGCGTTTCAGGAGCGCGAGCGGATCTACAACCTCCAGGAGATGTGGACCGGCGCCCGCCTCACCACCAGCGTAACGCGCGTGGGCGGCATGATGGCCGACATCCCCGACGAGTTCGTCGCCGGGCTCCGCGACTTCACCCAGACCTTTCCCCGGACGTTGCGCGAGATCGATCGGGTGTTGACACGGAACGCCGTGTGGGTCGGCCGCACCCAGGGCGTGGGCGCCCTCACCGCCGCGGAGGCGACGAATCACTCGCTCTCGGGCCCGATGCTGCGCGCGTCGGGCGTCCCCTTCGACGTGCGTAAAGACAAGCCGTACCTGGACTACGAGACGTACGACTTCGACGTCGTGGTGGGCGAGCACGGCGATGTGTACGACCGGTACCTCGTACGCCTCGAGGAGTGCTCGCAGTCGAACCGCATCCTGCAGCAGGCGCTCGTGCGTCTGCCCGATGGCCCCGTCAACGTGACGGACCCGCGCGTGATCCTCCCTCCCAAGTCGCGCGCCATGAACGACATGGAGGCGATGATCTACCATTTCAAGCAGGTCATGGAAGGCGTGAAGGCACCCGTGGGCGAGGCCTACGTCGGGATCGAGAACCCGAAAGGCGAGCTCGGCAACTACCTCGTGTCGGACGGCACCGCGAAGCCCGTTCGCTGGCGCATCCGGCCGCCGTCGTTCATCAACCTCTCGGCGCTCTCCAAGATGGCGGAGGGGCACCTCTTGAGCGACCTGATCGCGATCAACGCGTCGGTCGACATCGTCATGGGCGAGGTGGATCGATGAGTGTCCGGGCGCAGCCGACACCCCAGCCGGGTACGGAAGAGTACCAGCCGGTGTTCGTGGGCAAACCGCTCGAGCAGCTGAGCGAGATCCTGGCGCGCTATCCCACCAAGCAGGCGGCCCTCCTGCCGGCGCTGTGGCTCGTGCAGCAGGCGCGCGGGTGGATCTCCGACCGCAACATGGCCGAGGTCGCCGAGCTGCTCGGGTTGACTTTACACGATGTATCACCAGCACCCGGTGGGGAGACACTTCGTGCAGGTGTGCACCACGTCGCCCTGCAATATCTGCGGCGCCGAGGCCGTCGTGAAGGCGCTGCTCGACGCGACCGGTGCCAAGGAGCTCGGCGCCACCAGCCCCGACGGCAAGTGGACGGTGATCGAGGTGGAATGCCTCGGGGCTTGCGGGTTCGCGACGCCGGTGCTCATCGACGACGACTTCCTCGAGAGCGTGACGCCCGAGCGGGTTGCGGAGATCGTGAGAAAGTACAAATAGATGGGCTACCCCCACAAGCCGCATCCGAAAGAAACGGTCCTCCTCTCCAAGCATTTCGGCGAGGCCGACGCCCGCACGTACAAGGGCTGGGTGAAGCGGGGCGGCTACGAGATGCTCGCTCAGGCCCTCACGATGGAGCCCGCCAGGATCATCGACAGCGTGAAGGAATCGGGGCTGCGCGGGCGGGGTGGGGCCGGCTTCCCGACCGGACTCAAGTGGTCCTTCATGCCCAAAGAGAAGACGAAGCCGCACTACCTGTGCGTGAACGCCGACGAATCCGAGCCCGGAACGTTCAAGGACCGTGAGATCATGCGCTGGACGCCGCACGCCTTGCTCGAGGGCGCCGCCATCGCGGCGCACGCGATCCAGGCCGAGGTGGTCTACATCTACATCCGCGGCGAGTTCACCGAGCCCTGGACGGTCATGGAGCGGGCGCTCGCCGAGGCGACCGCCGCCGGCGCGTTCGGCGCCATCAAGCTCTACCTGCATCGCGGCGCCGGCGCCTACATCTGCGGCGAAGAGACGGCACTGATGAACTCGATCGAGGGCAAGCGCGGTAATCCCCGGATCAAACCGCCGTTCCCGGCTGCCGCCGGCGTGTTCGGCATGCCGACCACGATCAACAACGTGGAGACGCTCGCCGCCGTGCCGCTCATCCTCAAGAAAGGCGCGGCCTGGTACAAGGGACTGTCGCTCGCGTCCCCCAAGAGCACCGGCACCAAGCTGTTCTCCGTGTGCGGCCACGTGCAGAAGCCCGGCAATTACGAAGTCACGATGGGCTTCCCGCTCAAAGACCTGATCTACGAGCTGTGCGGCGGGATGCCGCCCGGCCGGACACTCAAGGCGTGCATCCCCGGAGGCTCGTCGGTGCCGATCCTGAACCGCGAGGAGACCGAGAGCTGCCTGCTCGACTACGAGGGCGTGGTCGAGAAGGGCTCGATGCTCGGCTCCGGCGGCGTGATCGTGTTCGATGACTCCACCGACATGGTCTACCAGATCATGCGGCTCGCTCGCTTCTACGCCCACGAGTCGTGCGCCCAGTGCACCCAGTGTCGCGAAGGCACCGCGTGGACCACGAAGATCCTGGAGCGAATTCTGTCGGGGCAGGGGAAGTCGGCCGATCTGGACCTGCTGCTCGATCTCGCCGATAACATGACCGGCAAGACGATCTGCGTGCTGTCGGATTCGTGCGCCGCCCCGGTCGTGTCCGGGATCAAGAAGTTCAAGCAGGAATTCGAAGACTATATCGCGGGACGTCGCAAGTCGGTCATGGTGGCCTGATGCCCGACGCGCTCGTCAACGTCACGATCGACGGCGTCCCGGTGAGCGTTCCCAAGGGAACGCTCGTGATCGAGGCCGCCAAGCAGGCAGGCGTGCTCGTGCCGCACTACTGCTATCACCCGGGTCTGGCGGTGGCCGGCGTGTGCCGCATGTGCCTCGTGGACATCGAGAAGGCCCCTAAGCTGCAGATCGCCTGCGCCACCCAGGTGGCGGAGGGCATGGTCGTGCGCACGCAATCGCCTCAGGCAAAGAGCGGTCGTATGGGCGTGCTCGAGCTGCTGCTCATCAATCATCCGCTCGACTGTCCCATCTGCGACCAGGCGGGAGAGTGCGAGCTGCAGGATTTCACGTTCCAAGAAGGTCGCCCCGCCACGCGGTACAGCCCCGACTACGCGAAGCGCTTCAACCCGGTCGAGGAGTTCGGCCCTGACGTGCTGTACGTCCCGAACCGCTGCATCCTGTGCACGCGCTGCGTCCGATTCATGGAGGACGTGGCGAAGGAGCCGGTGCTCAACGTCTCGGAGCGCGGCGACCGCGCCTACATCGGGATCCATGCCGAAGGACGCCTCGATCACCCGTGGGCGGGCAACGTCGTCGATCTGTGTCCGGTTGGCTCCCTCCTCTCCAAGGATTTCCTGCACAAGGCGCGCGCCTGGGAGCTCGACAAGGCGGCCTCCATCTGCACGGGCTGCTCGCAGGGGTGCAACGTCACCCTCGACACGCGCGAGAATGTCGTCGTGCGCGTGCGCCCGCGGCCGAACCTCGAGGTGAACCGCTATTTCATCTGCGACCACGGACGCATGAACTACCGCTGGATGAACCGCGGGGACCGCATCGAAGCTCCCCTGGTGCGGCGGGGAGCGGCCGGCGATCTGCACGCCACCGACTGGGACGAGGCGTTCGACCTCGTGGCGAGCCGGCTGCGCGGGGCGGGCGGCAAGGCGGTCGCCCTGGTGTCCCCCAAAGCCTCGACGGAGGCGCTGTTTTTTGCGCGCGAGTTGTTCCGCGGGCTCGAGTGGAGCGGCGCCTTCCAAGTGGTCATGGGTGAGGAGGCGCCGCTCGCGGGCGTCCCCAACCTCGCGCTCCGCGCGGAGCGGGCGCCCAACGGCCGGGGGGCCGAGCTGCTCGGCTACAGCCGGGACTACGCGGCGACCGTCGCGGCGGCCGAGACGGCCGCGGTCGTGCTGGTACTCGACGAGCCGGACATCGCGGTCCGCACGGCGGGGGCGCTGATCTACGTCGGGACGATGCTGCCCGAGCGCGCCCGGGACGCCCAGGCGGTGTTGCCGATCGCGAACGTCGCGGAAGAGGAGGGCACGTTCGTGAACCGGGACGGTCGCGTGCAGCGCTACTTCCAGGCGAAGTCCGCGCCGGGAATGGCGCGGCCGGCGTGGTGGGTGTTCTCGGAGCTGGTCGCGACGCTCGGGGCGGGGCAGGACGCGCACGTCGGCAGCGCCGCCGAGGCGTTCGACCGAATGGCGGCGTCGGTGGACGCGTTTCGCGGGCTCTCGTACCCACAGCTCGGCTTTGCGGGACGAGCGGCCCCCGCCACCGCGGTGCCGGCATGACCTTTTTCCTGGTCAGCTCGATCGTCAAAATCCTCGTGGTCTTCACGGTCATCATGGTGGGCGTGGCGCTGCTCACCCTCGCGGAGCGCCGCATCTGCGCGTGGATGCAGGACCGGCTCGGCCCGAACCGCGTCGGCCCGCAGGGCCTGTTGCAACCCGCGGCGGACGGGCTCAAGAACCTCGTCAAGGAGGAGACCCTTCCCGCCCAGGCCGACAAGGTCCTGTTCATGCTCGCGCCGGCGATGTCTTTCATCCCGGCGCTCTTGACGTTCGCCGTGATCCCGTTCGCGGCCCCGCTCCCCACACCGTGGGGGGATGTGGACATGGTCGTCGCAAACCTGCCGGTCGGGTTTCTCTACATCCTGGCGTTCGGCTCGCTCGGCGTGTACGGCATCGTGCTCGCGGGGTGGTCTTCGAACAACAAGTACTCACTCTTGGGCGGCCTGCGCGCGAGCGCCCAGATGATCTCCTACGAGATCGCCCTTGGCATGAGCACGGTGGCGGTGCTGCTGCTCGTGGGAAACGTCACGCTGACGGATGTGATCGCCAAGCAGTCGCTCTCGCTGTTCACCTGGAATGTGTTCCCGCTGTCGCTCGCGTTCTTCATCTTCATCGTCGCGGCGTTCGCGGAGACCAACCGGCTACCGTTCGACCTGCCGGAGGCGGAAGCCGAGCTGATCGCCGGCTACCACACCGAATACAGCGCGATGAAATTCTCGATGTTCTACATCGCGGAATACTCGAACATGGTCACCGCGTCTGCGCTCATGACCACGTTGTTCTTCGGTGGCTGGGACGTGCCGTTCACGACCTGGGACAACACCGCCCCGTGGACGCCGCTCAAGACGGTGCTGACGCTCGGCTCGTTCTCCCTGAAGACGATCTTCTTTCTGTTCCTGTTCATTTGGGTCCGCTGGACGCTGCCGCGCTTCCGCTACGATCAGCTGATGGCGCTCGGATGGAAGGTCATGCTGCCCCTCGCGCTCGGCTACGTGACCGTGATCGCGACCGCGATCTGGTTCCTGCACGACCGGCTCGGTTGGACGTACGACACCCGGTTCGCGCTGGCGTTGTTCGGGCTGAACCTGCTGCTGGCGGTGCCGCTGGTGTTCGTGCTCGACCGCGGTCACATCATCGCCAGCTCGGTGGCGGCCGAGCGAGCGGGGGGGGCGGGGGGGGCCTGATGGCGATCGGCGTGAAGGTGATGAAGCGGCCCGGGGCCGAGGTCTCCTATCTGCGCGCCACGCTCAAGGGCATGGCGCTGACCTTGAGCCACCTGTGGCGGCCCAAGGTGACGATGCAGTATCCCGAGGAAAAGAGCAGCAAGGACTGGACGCTCTCGCCGCGCTGGCGGGGCACGCACCGCATGCTGACCGACGAGCAGGGGCGGGCCAAGTGCGTCGCATGCGGTCTGTGCCCCCAGATCTGCCCCGCGAACTGCATCAAGCTCGTGCCCGGGGAGGACGAGCAGGGCAACCGTTATCCATTGATCTACGAGATCGATGAGTTCCGCTGCGTGTTCTGCGGCTACTGCCAGGAGGTCTGCCCCGAGGAGGCGATCCACGTGGGCGTGCACTACGAGAACTCGGAGTACTCACGCGACCGGTTCGTGTACGATCTCGAGCGGCTGTGCGCGCAAACGCACCCCGTCTCGACGCTGTGGGATCCCTCCGACCCGAAGGGCGAGTGAGCGGTGGACGGGACGCTGATCATCTTCTGGGCGTTCGCCGGACTGGCCGTGGTGAGCGCCCTGTCCTGTATCACCCGGCGGAGTCCCGTGGCCAGCGCGCTGTGGCTGGTCGTGACGCTGTTCTCGCTCGCGGCGCTGTTCGTCCTGCTCGATGCGCAGTTCATCGCCGTGCTCCAGGTACTGGTCTACGCCGGCGCCATCATGGTGCTGTTCCTGTTCGTGATCATGCTGCTCAATCTCGGCCGGCCGGGACCCACCGACCTGAAGGGCCCGGCGGGCCTCGGCGTGGGCGTGCTGCTCGCGGGGCTCCTCCTCGTGCAGCTGCTCGGGCTGCGCCAGGCGGCGCCGCCGCCGGGGCTGGCGCTCGTGCCCGGGGCGGTGGCGCGCGCCGCGGCGGAGCAGGGTATGGTTCCGGCCGTGGCGCGACCGTTGTTCGGCGCCTATCTCGTCCCCTTCGAGATCACCAGCATCCTGCTGCTCGCCGCGATCGTCGGCGCCGTCGTGCTCGCCAAGCGGAAGCTGTGATGCTCCTCGGACCGTCGCTGGCCGTGTCCGCCGTGCTGTTCGCGCTGGGCGTCGCCGGCGTGCTGCTGCGGCGCAACGCCATTGTCATCTTCATGTGCGTCGAGTTGATGCTCAACGCCGTGAACCTGACGTTCGTCGCGCTGGCCCAGCAGCTCGGCGTGGCGGGTCAGATCTTCGTCTTCTTCGTCATGGCCGTCGCCGCGGCCGAGGCCGGCGTCGGGCTGGCGATCATGTTGGCCATCTATCGCCACCGGCACACGGTCAACTTGCAGAACATCAACCTGCTCAAAGGCTGATGGCCGCGCCGCCGCTGGCCCTGCTCTGGGTGGTGCCGGCGCTGCCGCTCCTCGGGTTCGTCGTGAACGGCACGCTCGCGCTCACCCGGCCGACGGCGAAGGGCGCGGTCTCCATCGTGGGCGTGGGCACGCTCGTGCTGGCCTTCGCCGCGGCGGCGATCGCGGTCGCCCAGCTCGCGCGTTTCCATGCGACGGCGCCGCTCGTGTTCCGCTATTGGGAGTGGATCCCCGCGGGCGACCTGCAGGTCGCGTTCGCGCTGCAGCTCGACCCGCTCGCGGCCGTGATGATCCTCGTCGTGACGGGGGTCGGCGCGCTGATCCACGTCTTCAGCGTCGGTTACATGCATGAAGACCCGGGGTATGCACGCTACTTCGCGTACTTGAACCTGTTCGTGTTCTTCATGCTGATCCTGGTTTTGGGAGCGAGCTTCCCGGTGATGTTCGTCGGCTGGGAAGGGGTGGGGCTCTGCTCCTACCTGCTGATCGGCTTCTGGTTCAACGAGCAGATCAACGCCGATGCGGGCAAGAAGGCGTTTATCGTCAACCGGATCGGGGACTTCGGGTTCCTGGTAGCGATGTTCCTGATCTTCACGCGCTTCGGATCGCTCGATTTCGAGACGGTGTTCGCCAAGGCGCCCGCCGCCCTGATACCGGGCGGCGCGGCGGCCACGGCGATCACCCTCTTCCTGTTCCTCGGCTGCACCGGCAAGTCGGCCCAGATCCCCCTGTACACCTGGCTCCCCGACGCCATGCAGGGCCCGACGCCCGTCTCCGCGCTGATCCACGCGGCCACGATGGTGACGGCGGGCGTCTATCTGGTCGCCCGGTGTGGCGTGCTATTCGCGCTGTCCCCGCTCGGCAGCGCCGTCGTCGCCGGGACCGGCGCGCTCACCGCGCTGTTCGCCGCCACGATCGCCCTCAAGCAGTGGGACATCAAGCGGGTGCTCGCCTATTCGACCGTGTCCCAGCTCGGCTACATGTTCGTCGGCGTCGGCACCGGCGCGTACGCGGCCGGGATGTTCCACCTCGTGACCCACGCGTTCTTCAAGGCGCTGCTGTTCCTCGGCTCGGGGAGCGTGATCCACGCCATCCATCAGGCCTACCATGCGACCCATACGCATGAGGACGCGCAGGACATGCGCAACATGGGTGGGCTCGCCCGTTACATGCCGTGGACCGCGGCGCTCATGTGGATCGCGACCCTCGCGATCGCGGGGATCCCGCCGTTCGCCGGATTCTTTTCGAAGGACGAAATCCTCGGGGCGGCGTTCGCGGAGGCGGCGGTCCGACCGCTGTGGTACGCCTTCTGGGGCATGGGCCTCGCGGCCGCCCTCCTCACGGCATTCTACATGACCCGGCTCATGCTCTACACGTTCCACGGCCCGAACCGCACCGGCGAGCGCGAGCGCGAGCACTTGCACGAGGCGCCGCCCGTCATGACGGGACCGCTGGTGGTACTCGGCGTGCTGACCGGGCTGGGCGGCGCCCTCAACGTCCCGGAGCTGTTCGGCGGCACCGCCTTCCTCGAGCGCTGGCTCGAGCCCGTGACGAGTCTCGCGCACCGCCTCCAACCGGCGGTCGAGGTCGCGCACGCGACGGAGTGGGCCCTCGTGGCGGGCGCGGTCCTGGTCGCGGCACTGGGCATCGTCGGCGCGTTCCGCTTCCTGAAGCCGGAAGCGCTGGTACCGGCGCGGCTCGCGCCCCCCGAAACGGGCTTGGCCCGACTCCTTTGGAAGAAGTGGTACGTGGACGAGCTCTACGACGCGCTCATCGTGCGACCGGTGATGTGGCTCTCACGCGAAGTCCTGTGGAAGATCGTCGACGCCCGTATCGTGGACGGCCTGCTCGTGAACGGGACCGCCGCCGCAGCGCGGGCCGTGGGATGGCTCGGGAGCCGGCTGCAGACCGGCGAGGTGGGTGTGTACGTGGTCGTGTTCGTGATCGGCGTCTGGGCGGTGCTGCGCGCCGCGGTGCGTTAGCCCATGTATCAATCGACGGTCCTCACTGCGTTGCTCGCCTGGCCCGCCCTCGCCGCGCTCATGGTGCTCCTCGCTCCGGCGCGCTGGGCCAAACACCTCGCGCTCGCGGCCAGCCTCATCGAATTCGCGATCTCGGCACCGCTGTGGTGGACGTTCGCGCCCGCGGAGGGCATGCAGTTCATGCTCGACGTGCCGTGGATCCCCACGTGGGGGATCCGCTACACGGTGGGCGTGGACGGGATCTCGCTCTTCATGGTCCTGCTCACGACGTTTTTGGTCCCCCTGTCGGTGCTCGGGAGCTACGCCTACATCACGACGCGCGAGCGCGGGTTTTACGCGCTCATGCTCGTCCTGACGACGGGGATGATCGGGGTGTTCGTGGCCCTCGATCTGTTCCTCTTCTACGTGATGTGGGAGGTCATGCTCATTCCGATGTACTTCATCATCGGGGTGTGGGGCGGGGAGCGTCGGCTGTACGCGGCCATCAAGTTCTTCGTGTACACCTTCTTCGGCTCGCTGCTCATGCTGGTGGCGATCCTTGCCCTCGTCTTCGTCGTGGGCCAGCGCACCGGGGTGTACTCGTTTTCCTACACGCAGCTGACCGCGCACATCGGCGGTCTCGGGTCTCTCGCATTCTGGCTGTTCGGGGCCTTTTTCCTCGCGTTCGCGATCAAGGTGCCGATATTCCCGTTCCACACCTGGCTCCCCGATGCACATGTGGAAGCCCCCACGGCGGGGTCGGTGCTACTCGCGGGGGTGCTCCTCAAGATGGGGACCTATGGCTTCCTGCGATTCGCACTGCCCCTCTTCCCGGCCGTCGCCCTGCATCCGGCGGTGCAACGGGCGATCGTGGCGCTCTCGCTGATCGGCATCCTGTACGGCGGCGTCGTGGCGATGGTCCAGCCCGACTTCAAGAAACTGATCGCCTATTCGTCGGTCGCGCACCTCGGCTTCGTGATGCTCGGCATCTGGGCGTTGACGCTGCAGAGCGTCCAGGGCGCGCTACTGGTGATGATCAACCACGGTATCTCGACCGGCGCGCTGTTCTTCCTGGCCGGCATGCTGTACGAGCGGCGGCATTCGCGGCTGATCGAGGCGTTCGGCGGGATCGCGAAGGTGGTGCCGATGCTGGCGGCGGTGCTGACGATCGTCTCGCTTTCATCGATCGGGCTGCCGGCCACCAACGGCTTCGTCGGGGAGTTCCTGGTGCTGCTCGGGACGTTCCGGACGTACCCCCTGGCGGCCACCACCGCAACCGCCGGCGTGATCGTCGCCGCGATGTATCTGCTCCCGGCGCTGCAGCGCGTGATCTTCAATCCGCTCGACAAGCCTGTGAACGAGAAGCTCGCGGACCTGTCGTGGCGCGAGATCGCGGTGCTCGCGCCGTTGCTGGCCTGCATCGTGTGGATCGGCGTGTACCCCAAACCCATCCTCGAACGGATAGAGCCGAGCGCGCGGCAGCTCATCCAGTCGGTCCGCCTCAACGCGGCCTCGTTCACGGCGGTCCGGTGAGCCTCGACCTCGCGAACTCGCGCGACCTGCTGCGGGCCTTGCTGCCCGAGCTGGCGCTCACGCTGGCGGGAATGGTGCTCCTGCTCGTGATCGCATGGCGCCACCGCACGACCGCCGACCTGCGGGCGGCGGGGTGGGTGGCCCTGGCGGGGCTCGCCGGCGCGGGAGCGGCGGCGTGGTGGCTGTGGTGGCACACGGCGCGCGCGATCGGCGCCCCGGCCATGATCGCGGTCGACGACTTCCGCTTCGTCGCGGATGGACTGCTCCTTGGCACCGCGGGCCTGACCGTGCTGGTGTCGTTCGACTACCTCGAGCGCGAGCGCCTGCTCGCCCCCGAATACTACGCCCTGCTGCTCTTCGCCACATTGGGCATGATGCTCATGGTCGGCGGCGAGGATCTGATGGTCGTGTTCCTCGGGCTCGAGCTGATGTCGGTGGCGGTGTACGCCCTCGCCGGCATCAACCGCCACAGCGCCGCCGCGGCGGAGGCGGCGCTCAAGTACTTCCTCCTGGGGGCGTTCGCGTCGGGGTTTCTGCTCTACGGGATCGCGCTGGTGTACGGCGCCACCGCAACCACCAACCTGAGCCAGATCGGCGTGCAGATCCGCACGCTGGGGCTGGAGCACAGTCAGATGCTCCTGATCGGCCTCGGGCTGCTGCTCGTGGGGTTCGGGTTCAAGGTGGCGGCCGTTCCGTTCCACATGTGGGCGCCGGACGTGTACGACGGCTCGCCGACGCCGGTGACCGGCTACATGGCGACGGCCGTGAAGGCCGCGGCGTTCGCGGCCCTATTGCGGGTCCTGGGCGAAGCATTCGGCGGGGTTCCGGCGTGGCACCAGATCGTGTGGTGGCTCGCCGTCGCGACCATGGTGGTGGGGAACCTGGTCGCGCTGGCCCAGCGGACCGTGAAGCGGATGCTCGCGTACTCGTCGATCGCCCACGCGGGGTACGTGCTCGTCGCCGTCGCCGCCGGGACGGGCGCCGGCTCCGCGGCCTTCGTGTTCTACCTGGTCGCCTACACCCTGACGACGCTCGCCGCGTTCGCGCTCCTCGCCGCTAAGGGACGGGATGGTGAGCGCGACGTCCGGATCGACGATTTCGCGGGGCTCGGGACCCGCCGGCCATGGCTCGCATTCGCGCTCGCGGTGTGCATGCTGTCCCTGCTCGGCTTCCCCGGGACGGCCGGATTCATCGGCAAGTGGTACATCCTCGTCGCCGCCACCGCGGCGGGGCAGCTCCCGCTCGCCGCGCTCCTCGTCCTTACGAGTGTGATCTCGGCAGGCTACTATCTCCCTGTGATCATGGCGATGTACATGCAGCCCGAGCCGTTCGAGCAGGCCCACACCGGCATGCGCATCGGTCGGCTCGGTGGCGCCGTCGTGGCGCTGTCGGTCGCCGGCTTGCTCGTCCTCGGCATTCGCCCGAATCGCCTGCTCGACCTGGCGAAGACGAGCGGTGACGGGTTGCGCGCCGTGCCCGCGGTCATGACGTCCGCGCCGCCCACACCCACGTCGACCGGCCGCTGACGCCAGGGGCCCCCATGAAGCTCCCTGCCGCCATTTTTCGCGAGTACGACATCCGGGGCACCGTGGGCGACCAGCTTACGGCGGAGGTCGCGCGCGCCATCGGGCAGGCGGTCGCGACGCTCGGCTGGGAGCGCCTGGGGCGCGCGCCCCGGCTCGCCGTGGGACGGGACAACCGCCCCTCCGGACCCGTGCTCGCGCACGGTCTGCTCTCCGGCATCGAGGCCGTGGGCGGCCACGGCGTGGACGTGGGCGAGCTGCCGACGCCGGCGCTCTACTTCGCGACCCACGTGCTCAACGTGGACGGCGGCGTCCAGGTGACCGGCTCGCACAATCCGCCGGAGTTCAACGGCTTCAAGTGCGTCCTCGGTGGCGACGCAGTTGCCGGCGCGGACATCCAGGGCCTCCGACGTCTCATCGAAGAGGCACGCACCCCCGGCCGCGCCGGCGGCGGGCGCAGTGAGGACAGTTCGGTCCTGTCGCGCTACCGGGACGCGATCGTCCAGCATAACGGCCCGCTGCCCCGCGCGGTCAAAGTCGTCGTGGATTGCGGCAACGGCGTCTCGAGCCTCGTCGCGGTGGACACCCTCCGGCGCGTGGGCGCCGACGTCGTCCCGTTGTTTTGCCAGTCCGACGGCACGTTCCCCAACCATCATCCCGATCCCACGGTGGTCGAGAATCTCCGCGACCTGCAGGCGGCTGTCCGCCGCGAGGGGACAGAGATGGGTATCGCCTTCGACGGCGACGGCGACCGCATCGGCGCAGTGGACGATCAGGGTCGCCCCGTGTTCGGCGATCAGCTGCTCGTGCTGCTCGGCCGCGACCTGGCACGCCGCATGGGTCCGGGCCATGCGGTGATCTTCGACGTAAAGTGCTCCGAGGTGCTGCCGCGCGAGCTCGAGCGGGTGGGCCTCGTGCCCACGATGTGGAAGACCGGCCACTCCCTCATCAAACAGAAAATGAAAGAGAGCGGCGCGCCGCTCGCAGGCGAGATGAGCGGGCACATGTTCTTCGGCGGCGACTGGTACGGCTTCGACGACGCGCTGTTCGCGGCGGCCCGGTTGCTGCGGTACGTGGCGGAGCAGGGAGGGCCCCTCTCGCGGCTGCTCGCCGACCTGCCCGTCACGGTGGCCACCCCGGAGCTGCGAGTCGACTGCCCCGACGACCGGAAATTCGAGATCGTGCAGCGCGCCGCCAAGCACTTCGCCGGTAAGTACCCGGTGTCCACCCTCGACGGCGTGCGCATCACGTTCGCGCACGGATGGGGACTGTTGCGTGCGTCGAATACACAGCCGGTGCTGGTGCTCCGCTTCGAAGCGGCCACGGCCGCGGCGCTCGCCTCCTACCGGACCGAAGTCGAGAGCTGGCTCGCCGCTCAGAGCCCCGGCGCGTGAAGCGCGTCGTCCGCCGCCGGGCGTTGCTCGTCGGAGTCGGACTGCTGGTCGCAGTGCTCGTGGGAGGACGCTGGCTTGCCCTGGAGACAGCCGAGCGCGCCTGGGGGGCGAGCGTGCCCGGCGGCGGCGCCTATGTCACGGCCCGGGACTTCGCCCGGCTGGTGTCGGGACTGCTGCTCATCGGGGCAGTTGCCTGGGGCACGGCGAATCTCCTGTTCGTCTACCGCTCCATCGGCTCCATGCAGTTGTCTCGCCGACTCGGAGACCTGGAGATCGTCGAGGCCGTCCCGCAACCCCTGCTGCTCGCCGGCACGATCGCCTGCGGTCTGGTGTTCGGGTTCCTGCTCACGCTCGGCACAGGGGATTGGTGGATGGCGGCGGCGCTCGCGTCGCGCCCGCCGACGTTCGGCGTCACCGACACCGTGCTGCAGCAGGACCTGGGCTACTACCTGGGACGGCTGCCGTGGACCGAACGCCTGCGGGGGCTCGCGCTGGTGGCGGTGTGCTCCGCCACCGTCGTCGTCGCCCTCCTGTACGTCGGAATCGGCTCGCTGCGGTTCCGTCGTTGGCTGCCCTACGCGAACGCGCACGCCCGAGCGCACCTCGGCGTGCTGCTCGCCTTGCTCGCGCTGACGCTCACCTGGGGCGCCGTCCTCGATCCCGTCGAGACCGTCGCGGGCCTGCACGGTACGCTCACGCGTCGCACGCTCGACGTGCGTCTCGCCGCGGCGCCGATCGTCGCGGGCGTAGGCGCCGCCGCCACCCTGGTGAGCCTCGTGTGGGGTCTGCGCGAACGGCCGGTGCTGCTCGTCACCGCCTGGAGCGCGCTGGTCGCGGCGTCGCTGTTGGGATTCGCCATCATTCCCGGCTCGCTGTCGAGTTCCCCCTCCGGCTCGCGCGGGCGGGGTGCCGCCGATCCCGACACGGCGCTCGCGGCCGAACGGAGGCGGCTCGAAGGGCTCGCGTTCGGCATCACGCTCACCGAGCGCGCGCCGCCGGGCTGGCCGAGCCCCGAAGCGGCGGCGGCGGCGGTGCCCCTGTGGGACGCCCAGCGCGTCGTCGCGGCCGCCGGGTCCCGGCGTGATCTCCTCCGCCCGCAGTCGACACCCACAGCCGCGGGCCTGTTGCCGCGCTCCTCCGGCGACGGGAGAGCCACCTGGCTGGTGGCGCTCAGGCCCGACGTCGACAGCATCGTGCTCCAACAGCCGCCGCCCGACTGGGCCGCGATCCATCGCGGCCCGTCGGCGCGGGTCGGGCGGCCGCTGGCGGCCGTGGAGGACGATACGGTCCTCGCGTTCGCGCCGGTCGCGACCCGCGACTCCACTGCCTGGTTCGGCCCGCGGTTCACGGACTTCGCGGTCGCGACCCCCGACACCTGGCCGGCGCTGCGGCACGCGGGAATCGCGCTGGCGGGGGGGTGGCGCCGAACCGCGCTCGCGTGGGCCCTCCAGAGCCCCGCGCTGGCGCGCCGCGAGACCGACGGCCTGGTGCTCCTGTGGCGACGGGACGTGCTGGAGCGGCTCGGGCGGCTCGCGCCGTTCGCCTCGTTCGACGAAGCCGTTCCCGTCGTGGCCGACAGCGCCTTGTGGTGGGTGGCGTACGGGTACTTCAAAGGGGAGGCGTTTCCCCTCGCCCGGCCGGTCGACGACGGCAGCCGCGATTCGGTGCGGTACTTGCGCGCGGGCCTCGTCGGCGTCGTGAAAGCCGCCAGCGGTGACACGCGCATCTACCTCGCCCCGGGCGCCGACTCGCTCGCCGCCACGTGGGCGAGGCTCCTCACGCCGCTGATTCGACCGCTCGACAGCGTACCCGCGAGCCTGCGCGCGCAGCTCCCATTCCCCGGACGAGCGTTCCGCGCGGCCATGACGCTGCTGGAACGCTGGCGCCCCGACACCACTCAGTGGAGCGCGCGCCCGAGGGACCCGTTCGAGATCGTGGGGCCCACTGGCGAAGGGTCGACGGAGGCGTCCCGCGTCTGGATGGCCCAGGGATTCGAAGCGGGAAGCACCCTCGCCGCGCTCGTGGCGGCGACGATGGCGCCCGATGGGCCTCGCGTGTCGGTGTGGCGGCCCAGCCCGGCACCGCGCCTGCCGCCGGTGCTGGTCGGCTCCCCCAACACGACGGCGCCGGGCGTGCCCCGACTCTGGAACGTCGCCGGGGCCTTCTTCTTCGAGCAGGCGCTGTTCAGTCAACCGGCCACCGGGGGTCCGCCGACCGGCATCGACACGGTGTTTCTCTCATGGCGAGAGCACCGTGGCCAGGGCAGGAGCGTGGCCGCCGCACTCCGCAGCCTGCTCGCCTCGGGTGGCGAGGCGCGCATGCCCGCCGACACGGCGCTCGCCGCGCGGTGGCGACGGGCGCAGCAGCTCGCGGCGCAGGCCGACGCCGCTCTCGCCGCCGGGAACCTGGAGCAGTTCGGCCAGCTGTACCGTCAGTTGCGGGAGCTCCTGGGGCGCGGGAAGCTTGCTCCGACCCCCCAGCGCCGCTAGGTTGCGCCGCCGTGAACCCCCCCGGTACCATCGTGGTCGCGCTCGGCGGCAATGCCGTCGCCCCGCCGGGGGAGCGGCCCACCATCTCCAACCAGTTCCGCCACACGCGGGCGAGCCTCGCGCCGATCGTGGACCTGGCGCGTGAGGGGTGGCACATCGCGCTGGTCCACGGCAACGGCCCGCAGGTGGGCGACGAGCTGGCCCGCAACGAAATCGCCGCCGATCAGGTCGAGCCACTGCCCCTGGGCGTGCTCGTCGCCGCGACCGCCGGTTGGATGGGCTACATGATCCAGCAGTCGTTGCAGAACGCGCTCGCGCGGGCCGGGGTCACACGTCAGGTCGTCACGTTGATCACCCAGACGCTGTGCGATCCGCACGACCCGAATCTGCGCAGTCCCACAAAGCCGATCGGCCACGCGCTCGACCCCGTGCGGGTGGCACGACTCCAGGCGCGAGGCGTTCCTGTAAAGGAAGAGCAGCGGGGCACCTGGCGCCGGCTCGCTCCCAGCCCGAAGCCGAGCGCCGTGGTCGAGCGGGAGATGATTCACCACCTCGTCGCCGCAGGGCACATCGTGGTGGCGTGTGGCGGCGGCGGGCCCCCCGTGTACGACGACCCGACCCTCCGGCTCGAGGGGCTGGACGCGGTCGCCGACAAGGACCGCGTGGCGGCGATCCTCGGTCGGGAGATCGCAGCCGACGTGCTGCTGATTCTCACCAATGTGGACGCCGTGTACCACGCCTACGCTACGCCGCAACAAGCGGCGATCCGCCGCCTGAGCCTCGCCCAGGCGGATCACCTGCTGGCCGGCAAGGAGCTCGGCACCGGGAGCATGCGGCCGAAGGTCGAAGCGGCGGCCGCCTTCGTACGCGCAGGCGAGGGAGAGCGGCGCGCCATCATTGCCGAGCTGTCTCAGGGGCTCGCGGCGTTGCAGGGCGAAGCCGGCACCACCATCACGAGGGACGGAACGTGAATCTGCACGAATACCAGGCGCGCGACATCCTGCGGCGGCAGGGCATCCCGGTGCCGCCCGGGGAAGTCGCGACCACGGCCGACGAGGCCCGCGCGATCGCCCTGCGACTCGGCGGCGGCCGCGTCGTCGTCAAAGCCCAGGTACACGCCGGCGGGCGGGGCAAGGCCGGCGGCGTGAAGCTCGCCGCGAACGCGGACGAGGCCGCCGCGCATGCGGCCAAAATCCTGGGCATGACCATCAAGGGCCTCACGGTGCGCCGGGTGCTCGTGGCGCCCGCGGCCGACATCGCCTCCGAGAGCTACGTGGGCATCATCGTCGACCGGACGTCCCAGCGCCCCGTGCTGATGGTGAGCGCCGCCGGCGGCATCGATATCGAGGAGGTGGCCGCCAAGACGCCGGAGAAGATCCAGCGGTTGCCGGTGGACCCGCGCTACGGCTTGCTCGCGCATCAAGCACTGGGGCTGGCGTTGACGCTCTACCGCGACATCGCGCAGGCGCGCGCCGCAGCGGATATCATGCAACGGCTGTATACGGCCTTTTACGCCGTTGGCGCATCGCTCGCGGAGATCAATCCGCTCGTCACCACCCGGGACGGCGCGGTCGCCGCCCTCGACGCCAAGATCGTGATCGACGACAACGAGCTCGACCGCCGTCCCGAAATCGCGGCGCTGCGCGACACGAGCGCCGAAGCGCCCTCGGAGGTCGCAGCCCGGGAGGCCGGGCTGACCTTCATCAAGCTCGACGGCGCCGTCGGCTGCTGCGTGAACGGCGCCGGCCTCGCGATGGCGACGATGGATCTGGTGAAGTACTACGGCGGCGCGCCCGCCAACTTCCTCGACATCGGCGGCAGCTCGAACCCTCAGAAGGTCGTCAGCGCCCTCCGGATCATTACCACGGACGCGAGCGTGCGGGCCATCCTGTTCAACATCTTCGGGGGCATCACGCGGTGCGACGACGTCGCCAACGGCATCGTCCAAGCCACGCGGGCATTACCGCTCAAAGTGCCGATCGTCATCCGACTCACCGGTACCAACGAAGAGCTCGCGGTGCAGATTCTCACGCAAGCGGGGTTCTCGGCACTCACTGACATGGACGAGGCCGTGAAGCGAGCCGTTGCCCAGGCGAAGGCCGCGTGAGCGTCTTCATCGACCAGCAAACCCGCCTGGTGGTGCAGGGCATCACCGGTCGCGACGGGTCGTTTCACACGCGGCAGATGATCGCCTACGGCACCAAGGTCGTGGCCGGGGTCACGCCCGGCAAAGGCGGGCAGCGGTTCGACAGTGTGGTCCCCGTGTTCGACACCGTTGCCGACGCCGCGCGCGAGACCCAGGCGAATACCGCCGTGATCTACGTCCCGGCCGCGGTGGCCGCCTCGGCGATCTTCGAGGCCGCGGACGCCGGCATCCCGCTCATCGTCTGCATCACGGAGGGAATCCCGGTCCTGGACATGACGCGCGTGCTGCCGTATCTGCACGAGCACGGCGCCCGGTTGATCGGTCCCAACTGCCCCGGGCTCATCTCCCCGGGCAGGAGCAAGGTGGGGATCATCCCCGGCAACATCTGCCGGCCCGGCCGGGTGGGCGTGGTGTCGCGCAGCGGAACGCTGACGTACGAGATCGTGCACCAGCTGTCGACGCAGGGCCTGGGTCAGTCCACCTGCGTGGGGATCGGCGGCGACCCGCTCATCGGCACGAACTTCATCCACTGTCTCTCGGCCTTTCAGGCGGACGCCGAGACCGACGCGGTCGTCATGATCGGAGAGATCGGGGGCACCGACGAGCAGCAGGCCGCCGACTTCGTGCAGCACACGATGACCAAGCCCGTGGTCGGGTTCATCGCCGGGCAAACGGCGCCGCCCGGCCGCCGCATGGGGCATGCCGGCGCGATCATCTCGGGGTCGAGCGGCACGGCCGCCGAGAAAATGGCGGCGTTCGCGCGCGCAGGCATCGCGGTGATGCAGCGCCCGGCGGATGTCGTGCCACTCCTGAAGGAGCGGCTGTGAAGCTGCGCGACGTGCTCAAGCCCGAGCACATGATCGTCCCGCTCCGCGCCGCCACCGTCAAAGAGGCGACCGAGCGGCTAGCCGAGCAGCTCATCACCGCGGGCGCGGTCGCCGATCCCCAGCGCCTCAACGCCGTGATTCGCCATACCTGGCCCGAGGACATGGTGAGCGTCGGGGAGCATGCGTTTCTCCCCCACTTCCGCACCGAGGCGGTGCGGGGCCTCGTGACGGCGGTCGGCATCTCCGCCACGCCGATCCGCTGGGAGAAAGACCCGCACCGCACGGCGCGGGTCGTGATCTTCATCTTAGCGCCGATGCGCGACGCCGCGCTCTACCTCCAGGTCGTGGGCGCATTCGCCCGAACGCTGGCGAATCCCGACACGGTGCTCGGGCTGCTCGCGGCGCGCACGCCGGAGCACGTCGTCGCGCTCGCCGCGCTGGAGGCGGTGGAGCTGCCGAGCCAGCTCACGGTGCGCGACGTCATGACCGCCCAGGCGATCACCGTTGGCCCGGAGCGTACCCTGGGCGACGTGGCCCGCCTCATGGTGGAGCACGACATCCGCGCCCTGCCGGTGGTGGACGACGGCGGCTCGCTCATCGGGATGATCACCCACCGCGAGCTGCTGCGCTTCCTGATCCCTCACCTGGTGCAGCGCACCAAGACTGGGGAGTTTCACGCACCCACGCGCTCCCAGCTGCAGCGCGGCTCGGCCGATCCGCAGCTCATCCCGGCGAAGGAGGCGATGGCTCGGTCGGTCCTCTGCCTGGCGGAGGACCAAACGCTCGCGGACGTCGCCAACCTCATGAGTTCCAAGGACGTCGACCGCTTCCCCGTAGTGCGCGAGGGTGTAGTCGTCGGATTCCTCACGCGCGCCGACGTGGTTCGCCGGCTCATCGCCCCCTAGCACCCAACACCTAACCCCTCGCCCTTCGCATGCTCACACTCGCCATCATCAAGCCCGACGCCGTCAAGCGAGGCTTCGTGGGAAAGATCCTTGCGCATCTGGAGGCCGCGGGGTTCGTCGTCCGCGCCGCCCGTCTCGTCAAGCTCAGCACCGCGCAGGCCGAGGCCTTCTACGCCGTCCATCGGGAGCGTGCCTTTTACCGCTCGCTGGTGACCTTCATGACGTCGGGACCCGGGCTGGCGCTCGCGCTCGAGCGGGACGACGCCGTCGCCCGCCTGCGGGAGGTGATCGGCGCGACCGACCCCGCCGAGGCGAAGCCCGGCACCGTGCGCCAACTGTACGCGGAATCCAAGGAGCGGAATGCCATTCACGCCTCGGATGCCCCGGAGACGGCGGCCCGGGAGGTGGCGTTTTTCTTTCCAGAAGGGGAGCTGCGAGACCTCTGGGGCAGCCGGTAGCAGTTCGCTTGACGCAAGTGCCACAAGGGTTTAGCTTCGGTTGCTCATGTTACAGGTCGACCTCCGGGAGCTCGCCCGTGGTCCGGTCGAAACGCAGGGGCAGCTCGCAGGGAGCGATCCCCTGTTCGAGGGCCTCGACGTCGTGCTGGCCGAGCCGGTGCGCGTGGCAGGCCGTTTGCAAGCCGCGGGAGAAGGGCGATTCTACTGGCGCGGCTCGCTCCAGACCCGTATCGCAGGGCAATGCCGGCGCTGTCTCGTGCCCGTCCCCGTCCCGGTCGTGGCGAGTATCGACGCGCTGTTCACCGGGGACCCGGACGCGCTGGAGGACCCGAGTTCGTATGCTCTGGCGCCCGATGCGATCGAGGTCGATCTCCGGCCCGCGGTGCGGGAGGAGTTGCTGCTCGCCGTGCCCCGGTGGGTCGTCTGCCGGGACGACTGCCGTGGGCTGTGCCCGCGCTGCGGGAAGGACCTGAACGCGGGCCCGTGTGGCTGCCCACCCGCCGCGGACCAGCGGTGGCAGGGGCTGGCCGCTCTCAAGGAAAAGCTCCGCGACTGAAAAGGACGATCTTATGGCCGTACCGAAACGAAGGACTTCGAAGCGGAAGAAGCGGGCGCGCCGCACGCACTACAAGGCCGCCCCGATCGCGCTCCAGCCCTGTCCGCGCTGTGGCGACCTGAAGCGCCCGCACCGGGTCTGCCCGACCTGCGGCTACTACCGGGACGAGCAGCGCGTGGCCGTCGAGGACACCTGACGGTGATTCGGATCGCGCTGGATGCGATGGGTGGCGACAACGCGCCGCGCGTGGAAGTGGAGGGGGCGGCGCTGGCCCTGCGCGACCTCCCTCCCGAGTTCCGGATCCAGCTCGTCGGGCGGACCGCCGACATCGAGGCGGCGCTCAAGGCCCAGGGGAACGTGGATCGCCGCCGGCTCGAGATCGTCGAGGCGCCCGAAGTCGTAGGCATGGGCGAAAAGCCGCTCGCCGCCGTCAAGAGCAAGCCGCGATCCTCGATATCCGTCGGCCTGGGGCTCCAGAAGCAGGGCGAGTCGGACGCGTTCATTTCGGCCGGCAACACGGGCGCGGTGATGGCCGCCGCGACGCTCATGCTGCGCCTGCACGAAGGGGTGCAGCGCGCCGCGGTCGGCCCGCTGTTCCCGACCGCCGTCCATCCCGTGCTGGTCATCGACGGCGGAGCCAACGTGGACTGCGACGCCCGCGAGCTCGTCGGCTTCGCACACCTGGGCTCGGTCTATGTGCGCGACGTGCTGGACCGGCCGCACCCGGGCGTCGGCCTCCTGAACGTCGGCGAAGAGGACGAGAAGGGCAACGCCGTCGTCAAGGAAGCGCACCAGCTCCTGATGCAGACGCCGAGCATCACGTACGTCGGGAACGTCGAAGGCCGAGACATCCTGGCGGGCCAGTGCAAGAAGGGGCGGATCGACGTCGTCGTGTGCGACGGCTTCGTCGGCAACGTCGTTCTCAAGTTCTACGAGTCCGCGGGTCGCATGTTCATGGGCATGTTGAAGCAAGCGTTCCCGGACGTGCTGGGCCGGCCGGAAGCCAAGCAGCTCTTCAAGTTCCTCGACTCTTCCGAGTACGGCGGCGCACCGCTGCTGGGCGTGAAAGGCGTGGTGATCATCTGCCACGGGGCCTCGCCCGCACGCGCCATCATGCACGCCGTACGGGTCGCGGCGCACATGGTGGAAAGTCATCTCGATCAGGACATCGGCGCCGAGCTCGCCGGGGGGGGTACGGCCCGGTGAAGCGGCCGATCGTTGAGCTCCGGGGGACCGGTCGGTACACGCCCAAGCGCGTGATGACGAACGATGAGTTCTCGAAGATCCTCGACACGTCGGACCAGTGGATCCGCGAGCGCACCGGGATCCGCGAGCGCCGGGTGGCGGGGCCCGACGAGTCCAACGCCTGCATGGCCAAGGCCGCCGCGGAGCAGGTGCTCCAGGAGACCGGCCTCACCCCGCTCGATATCGACGCCCTCGTGGTGGCCACCTGTTCCCCCGACCGTCTGCTCCCTTCCCAGGCCTGCGATCTCCAGGCCCTGCTGGGCGCGAAGCGCGCCGCCGCGTTCGACGTCCAGGCCGCATGCACCGGCTTCCTCTACGCGCTCAACGTCGCCGAAGGCCTCGTCGCCTCGGAGCAGGCGGAGCAGGTGCTCGTCGTCGCCTCCGAGAAGCTCACCTCGATCATGGACTGGAGCGACCGCGCGACGGCCGTCCTGTTCGGCGACGGCGCCGGAGCCACCCTGGTGCACAAGAGCGCCGGCGGGCGCGGCATCCTGTCGAGCTACATGAAATCCGACGGCGCGCTCGCACAGCTCCTGTACCGACCCGGGGGCGGGGCCGCGCACCCGCCCGATGCCGCCCTGCTCACCGACCATTCCTATTACATCCAGATGGCGGGCCGCGAGGTGTTCAAGGCCGCGGTCCTCTCGATGGCGGACGCGTGTGACAAGGCGCTCGAGCGCGCCGGGCTCACCAGCGCCGACATCGATCTCCTGATTCCCCATCAGGCGAACATCCGCATCATCGAGGCGACCGCCAAGCACGCCGGGGTGCCGATGGACAAGGTGTACGTGAACGTGGACCGCTACGGCAACACGTCGGCCGCGTCGGTGGCGATCGCACTCGACGAGGCGGTTCGCGGTGGTCGACTCCAACCGGGCATGAAGGTGATGTTCTGCGCATTCGGCGCCGGGCTCACCTGGGCAAGCCTGGTGGTGCAGTGGTAGCCGCGCAGCACACGATTTGGCTCTGCCCCGGACAGGGCGCACAAAAAGTCGGGATGGCCAAGGACCTCGCCCACCGGTTTCCGGAAGCGCGGCAGACGCTCCACGCGATCGACGAGACGCTCGGCTTCGCGCTCAGTCGGCTGATGTTCGAAGGGCCCGAACACCAGCTCACCGCGACCGAGAACGCGCAGCCGGCGATCCTGGCGCACAGCGCCGCGGTGTTCGCCGTCGTGGGGCCGAAGGTCGACGGCGCCGCCGTGGCGGCGGCGGGACACTCGCTCGGCGAATACTCGGCGTACATCGCGGCCGGCGCGCTGGCGCCGACCGACGCGGCCGCCCTGGTCCGGCGGCGCGGCGAATTGATGCAGCAGGCCGGCACCGAGCGCCCGGGGACCATGGCGGCGGTGCTCGGCCTCGCCACGGCCGAGGTCGAGGCGGCGTGCCGTGCGGCCTCGAGCGGAGGCGCCGTGGTGGTGGCCGCGAACCTCAATGCGCCCGACCAGACCGTGATCTCGGGCGACCCGGAGGCCGTGGCGAAGGCGGGGGCGGCGTGCCGGGCGCGCGGCGCCAAGCGAGTGGTCCCCCTCAAGGTGAGCGGCGCGTTCCACTCGTCGCTCATGGCTCCGGCGGCGAACCACCTCCGGCTGGCACTGGAGCGTGCGCCGTTCCGGGATCCGGCGTTCCCCGTGATCGCCAACGCGACGGCCGAACCGGTGCGCGACGCGACGCGGGCCCGCCGCCTGCTCGCCGACCAGCTCACCGCGCCCGTCCGGTGGGTCACGTGCATGCAGCGCGCCGCCGAGCTCGCCGGAGCGGACGCCCGTTTCATCGAAGCCGGGCCGGGGACCGTGCTCGCCGGGCTGCTGCGGCGCATCGTACCCGGGGCGAACGTCACGTCCCTGGGCACCGCCGACGAGGTGGCGACGTTCCTAGAGGCAGCCTGATCCAAATGATGAGAATTGACTTGTCCGGAAAAGTGGCCGTCGTCACGGGGGGGAGCCGCGGCATCGGGCACGCCATCGCGCAGGCCCTCGCCGTGGCCGGCGCGCAGGTGGCGATCATCGGGCGCGACGGCGCCAAGGCGCAGGCCGCCGCGCATGCGCTGTCCAACGGCGCGGCGCGGGGCTATGGATGTGACGTGGGCGACGCCGGGCAGGTGGAGACGACGATCGCCGCGATCGAGGGAGACTTCGGGCGCATCGACGTAGTCGTGAACAACGCCGGGACCACCCGCGACAACCTGCTCTTCCGGATCGCCGAGGACGATTGGGATACCGTGATCGACACGAATCTGAAGGGCGCGTTCCTCGTGACCAAGCACGCGGCGCGGGGCATGATCAAGCGGCGCTGGGGGCGGATCGTCAACATCACGAGCGTAGTGGGCATCTACGGGAACAAAGGGCAGTCGAACTACACCGCGTCCAAGGCCGGCCTGATCGGCTTCACCAAGTCCGTCTCCAAGGAGCTGGCCTCCCGCAACGTGTTGGTGAACGCCGTGGCCCCGGGGTTCATCGATACGGAGCTCACGCGCAGCATCGTGGGCGACGCGCGGGCCGCCCTGATCGGGGCGATCCCGCTGGGCCGGCTGGGGCAGGGGTCGGACGTGGCCGCGGCGGTGCTCTTTCTCGTGTCCGACTTCGCGAGCTACATTACGGGTCAGGTGCTGGTCGTCGACGGCGGGATGGTGCTGTGATCGTTTCCCCACACCTCCATTGAGGGGACCCATGGCAATGGACATGAAGCAGCTCGAGGAGAAGGTCAAGGACATCATCGTCGAGGAGCTGGGGGTCGAGCGCGACAAGCTCACCTCCGATGCGAGCTTCATGGAGGACCTGGGCGCGGACAGCCTCGACACGGTAGAGCTGGTAATGGCATTCGAGAAGGAGTTCGACATCGACATCCCGGACGAGGAGGCCGAGAAGCTGCGGACGGTGGGACAGGCGCTGCAGTACCTTCACGAGAAGATGGGAAAGTAAGCACATGACGCGGCGGGTCGCGATCACCGGCCTCGGGTTCGTCACGCCCCTGGGCACGGACGTGCCAAGCACCTGGGAGGGCCTGCTCGCGGGCCGCTCGGGCGCCGGTCCGATCACGCGGTTCGACCCGGTGCAGAGTCCCGTGAAGTTCGCGTGCGAGGTGAAGGGGTTCGAGCCGGCGCGGTTCCTGGAGAAGAAGGAGATCCGCCGCTACGACTTGTTCGCGCAGTTCGCGGTCGGCGCGGCGGAGCAGGCGGTGACGGACGCCTGCCTCACCAACAACTGGGACAAGGTCAACCTGAAGCGGGTCGGCGCCATCATCGGCACGGGGACGGGCGGCCTGCAGACGTTCGAAGAGAACGCCCGCGCCCTGTTCGAGAAAGGACCCAGTCGGGTCTCCCCGTTCTTCGTCCCCATGTACATGCCGAACGTCGCCGCGGCGCTGATTTCGATGCGCTACGGGGCCAAGGGGCCGAACTACTGTACCGTGTCGGCGTGCGCGTCGTCGGCGCACAGTGTGGGAGAAGCGCTCGAGCTGATCCGCCACGACCGGGCGGATATCATGATCGCGGGCGGCGCGGAGGCCGCGATCACGCCGCTGGCGGTCGCGAGCTTCGCGAACATGAAAGCGCTGTCCGAGCGCAACGACAGCCCGGAGACCGCCAGCCGACCGTTCGACAAGGGCCGTGACGGGTTCGTCATGGGCGACGGCGCGGGAGTGTTGATCCTCGAGGAGTGGGAGCACGCGCGGCGCCGCGGCGCGAAGATCTATGCCGAGGTCGTGGGCTTCGGCCAGACCGCGGACGCGCACCATATCACGGCCCCGGCGCCCGACGGCTCCGGCGCCCAGGAGGCGATGCGCCTCGCCATGCGCGACGGGGGAATCGAGCCCGACCAGGTCGGTTACATCAACGCGCACGGGACCTCGACGCCGCACGGCGATGCCGCCGAGACCGCCGCCGTGAAGGCCGTGTTCGGCGACCAGGCCAAGAAGCTCATCTTCGGCTCCACCAAGTCCATGACCGGCCATCTGCTCGGTGCCGCCGGTGCGTTCGAGGCGGGCCTCTGCGCCCTCGTCGTCCAAAAGGGCATCATCCCCCCGACCATCAACCAGTTCACGCCCGATCCCGCCTGCGACCTCGACTCGGCTCCCAACAAGGCCGTGAAGCGGCACGTGGACGTGGCGCTCTCGAATTCCTTCGGGTTCGGCGGGCACAACGTGACGCTCGCCATCCGGCGGGCCGCGTGATGGACGGCCGGTCCGCCCTCGCTCCCATCGCGGACAGGGTCGAGCGTGGCGAGCGGTTGACGCGCGACGACGCCCTCGCGCTGTTCCGCTCCACCGATCTCCTCACTATCGGGCGGCTCGCCGACCAGGCGAACCGCCGGCGCAACGGCGACCGCGTGTGCTTCGCCGCGAATCAGCACATCAATCCCACCAACGTGTGCGTGCTGCGCAACACATGCGTGTTCTGCTCCTTCGCGCGCATGCCGCAGGAAGCGGGCGCGTACACGCGCAGCCTCGACGAGGTCTTCGCCGAGGCCGACGCGGCGCGCGACAACCCCACCCGCGAGTTCCACATCGTGGGAGGGCTGCATCCCAAGCTGCGACTCGCGTACTACGTCGACATGTTCCGCGGGCTGAAAGAACGCCACCCGGACGTACACATCAAGGCGCTCACCGCGGTCGAGATCGCACACCTCGCGCGCATCGAGCAGCTGTCGGTCACGGACGTCCTGATCGCGCTGAAGGATGCCGGTGTCACGAGCCTCCCGGGCGGGGGCGCCGAGGTGTTCAGCCCTGCCGCACGCGCCACCATCGCCGACAAGAAGCTCACGGGCGAGCAATGGCTGGCGGTGCATCGCGAAGCCCACCGGCTCGGCCTGCCGTCGAACTGCACCATGCTGTACGGCCACGTCGAGACTCTGGCGGACCGCGTGGACCACCTGTTGGCGCTGCGCGCGCTCCAGGACGAAACGGGCGGCTTCCTCACCTACATCCCGCTCGCCTACCACCCCGACCACAACGAGCTGGGCGAAGCGCTGGGCCGGACTGGCACCGCGACGTCGGGCTTCGACGATCTGAAGAACATCGCCGTGGGTCGCCTGGTGCTCGACAACATTCCGCACGTGAAGACCCACTGGCCCATGGTGACGCCGTTCATCTCGCAGGTGGCACTCACCTTCGGGTGCGACGATCTCGAGGGCACGGTGGTGTTCGAGCGCGTGTACCACGAGGCGGGCGCCGGAACGCCGATGTGGCTGTCGTACGATCAGATCGTCGGACTGATCCGCGGGGCGGGGAAGCAGCCGGTGGAGCGCGACTCGCTCTACCAGACGGTGCGGACGTTCGAGGACTGGGTGCCCACTGACCCCGGGCGCAAGCCCGGGGTTCCCGGGGTCAGGCCGGAGGGCCCGGAAGGCCCGACCTTCGCGATCGCCCACAGACTCCGGGCGCAAGCCCGGGGTGGCCGCAGCTTGCCCGTGCTCTCGGGCGTCGTGGACGGCGCCGAATGAGACTCGGTCGCATCGGCTACATCAACTGCTATCCGGTCTATGGAGCGATCGACCGCGGGGTCACCCCGCTGGCGGCGGAGCTCGTGACCGGCACGCCGTCGGAGCTCAACGATCTGCTCGCGGCCGGCGCGCTGGACCTCTCCGTGGTCAGCGCGGTCGAGTACGCCCGCAACGCGGGCGACTACGTCCTGCTCCCCAACCTCGCGGTCTCGTGCGACGGTCCCGTGCGGAGTGTGGCGCTCTTCAGCCGGCGGCCGGTCGGCCAGCTGGATGATCGCACGGTCCTGCTCACGGCCTCGTCGCGCACCGCGGTGGGCCTGCTGGAGCTGCTGTGTCGCGACGTCTGGAACGTGCGACCTCGCTTCGCTCAAGCTCGGGCGGAGGCGGCCGATCTCGACGGCCTGGCGCGCCTGCCGCACGAGGCCGTGCTGGTGATCGGCGACGCGGCCCTGCTCTTGGCCGCGCGGCACGCCTACCCCCACCGCTACGACCTGGGCGAAGCGTGGAAGCGCTGGACCGGCCTGCCGTTCGTGTTCGCCGTGTGGGCCGCGCGCCGCGGCGCGGACCAGCCGGCCATACGCGCCGTCCATCGCACTCTGCTGGCCGCTCGCGACTGGGGGCTCGCCCACCTGGACCTCCTGGCCGAGGCGGCGGCGCGCGCCACCGGCGTCGGCATCCCCGACTGCCGCAGCTACCTCGCCGGCCTGGACTACGCCTTGACCGACACGCACCTCGCCGGGCTCAGCGACTTCTTCCGCCGACTGGCGGCGCGCGGCTTGGTACCCGACGGATCGCTCCAGTTTCTCCAGGTGGCGTGACCATGGTGGACCGCACGAGCCGCGAGTTTCGGTCGTACGTCGAGCTGTACGAGCGGGCGTCGCTGCTGGAGCTGGGCAGCCTCGCCGACCAGGCGCGGTGGCGCTTGCATCCGGAGAACGTGGTCACCTACATCATCGACCGGAACATCAACTACACCAACGTCTGCGTCGCAGACTGCAAGTTCTGCGCGTTCTACCGGCGGCCGAAGCACGGTGAAGCCTACGTCCTCTCGTTCGAGCAGATTGGTCGCAAGATCGACGAGCTGAAGGCGCTCGGCGGCGTGCAGATCCTCATCCAGGGCGGCCACAATCCCTACATTCCATTCGCGTGGTACCTGGATCTGATGCGCTACATCAAGCGGCACCATCCGATCCACATCCACGGGTTCTCGCCCTCGGAAGTGGATTTCTTCGCCGGCCGATTCGGGATGTCGATCGAGGAGGTCATCCGCGAGCTCATGGCCGCGGGCCTCGACTCGATCCCAGGCGGGGGCGGCGAGATCCTGGTCCAGGAGATCCGGGACCGCGTCGCGAAAAAGAAAGCGGGTGCCGACCGCTGGCTCGAGGTCATGCTCATCGCCCATCGGCTCGGCCTCAAGACCTCGGTCACCATGATGTACGGCCTGGGAGAGACGCTCGCCGACCGGGTCGAGCACCTGTTCCGCGTGCGGGAGGTGCAGGCGGAGAGCAGGGGCTTCACCGCCTTCATTTGCTGGCCGCTGCAGCCCGAGCACACCGAGCTCGCCCATTTCGAGAAGACCGACGCGGTGACCTACCTCCGCACCCAGGCGATCGCGCGCATCGTGCTCGACAATGTGCCCAACATCCAGGCGTCCTGGGTCACCATGGGGCCGAAGATCGGCCAGGTGGCGCTCCGCTTCGGCGCTAACGACTTTGGCTCGCTCATGATGGAGGAGAACGTCGTCTCCGCCGCCGGGACGACGTGGCGGATGACCCTCCCCGAGATGCAGCGACTCATCGCCGATGCCGGCTACGTGCCGCGCCAGCGGCGCCAGGACTATAGCGTGATCGAAGAGGCAGCCTGAGCGTGCCCGACGTCCTGATTCTCGTCGGCTCGGAGAGCGACAAACCACGTATCGAGCCCGCCTTCGAGGTCCTGAGCAAGGCGGGCGTTTCGTACGAGTTCCACGTGTCCTCCGCCCACCGGCAACCGGACCAGACCGCGGACCTCGTGAAGGGCGCCCGGAAGAAGGGCTTCCGCGTGGTAATCGCCGGGGCGGGGCTGTCGGCGGCGCTGCCGGGATTCGCCGCGTCGCTTACCGATCTCCCGGTGATCGGCGTGCCATTCGCGGTAGGGCCGCTGAACGGGCTCGATGCCCTGCTGGCGACGGCGCAGGTCCCGCCAGGGGTGCCAGTGGGAGCCGTGGGGATCGACAACGTCAACAACGCCGCGCTGCTCGCGATCCGGATCCTGAAGGCCTGAAACTGCACGTTGTGCACATCGGCGTGTGGACGGCGTTGACAACGACCTGTTGCGCTCACGCCACACCTCGAGGGAGGGACGAGAGAGCATGCGCGTCGGGATCGGGTACGACTCGCACCGTTTCGCCGAGGGGGAAGGCAAGAAGCTCATCCTCGGAGGCGTGGAGATTCCCTATCCCCGTGGGCTGGTCGGGCACTCGGACGCCGATGCCGTTGCGCATGCCCTGACCGACGCCGTGCTCGGCGCGGCCGGTCTGGGCGACATCGGGCAGATGTTCCCCCCGACCGATCCCCGCTGGCGCGAAGCCAATTCCCTCGATCTGCTCAAACGCGCGTACCTGCGCGTGGTCGAGGCAGGCCTCACCTTCGCGAGCGCCGACATCACGGTGATCATCGAGCAGCCCAGACTGGCGCGTTACCTGGACGACATGCGCGAGAACCTTGCCGGCGCCCTCGTGAGCGGCTACTCGACCGTTTCGGTCAAAGCGAAGACCAACGAGGGGATGGGGTGGATCGGCAAGGGCGAGGGGGTCGCGGTGCTCGCCGTTGCGCTGCTCGAGCAGGCCGGCGCCTGAGCGATTTTCTCACGTTCCTCGAGGGCCTGCCATCCGGACCGCTGTACGGCCTGATCACCGCCCTCGCCGCCCTCGAGACCTTCATTCCGCCGTTGCCCGCCGACACCGCCGTGGCGCTCGGTGCGTTCCTCGCCGGTCGCGGCAGGCTCAACCTCTGGACGGTCTTCGGCCTCACGTGGGTGGCGAACGTAGCGTCGGCGTCCGCCGTCTACTGGCTGGCACGACGGTACGGACGCGAATTCTTCAAGGGACCAACGGGCCGGCGGCTGCTCCCGCCGGCGGTCCTCGCCCACATCGAGGCGCAGTACCAGCGGCATGGGACCTATGGAATCTTCGTTTCCCGCTTGCTCCCCGTGTGGCGCGCGGTGGTCCCGCCGTTCGCCGGGATCGCCGGACTGTCCGCGCCGCGCGCCCTGATCCCGCTCGCCCTCGCATCGGCAGTGTGGTACGGCCTGCTGACCGTGTTCGTGGCCACGCTGGGAACGAACCTCGACGCCGTCGTGGCGGTGCTCGCCCACGTCAACGGGGTGCTTGGCGCGGCTGCCATCGGGATCCTCATATTTCTGGCGGTGTGGATCGTGCGTCGGCTGAAGCGCTGACGGGCACCGTCAACAGGAGCACCGCCATGAGCGACGCGTCGAGCAATACCTCCGGTGTCCGGTTTCCCCCACCACTCATCTACGCCGGCGGGTTCGCCGCGGGGTACGGTGCGCACCGAGTCATGCCGATGCGCTTGTGGCCGGAGCCGCCGGCGGTCGAGCGCCTGCTCGGCTGGGGACTCCTCGTCGCGGGCGTGCTCCTCGCCGTGGGGGCGGCGTATTTGTTCCGCCGGGCGGGCACGACGCCGAATCCCGCCAAGCCGACGTCGGCGTTGGTGTCGTGGGGACCGTACCACTTCACGCGCAACCCGATGTATTTGGGCATGGCCACACTGTACCTGGGCGGCATGCTGCTCCTGAACGACCCGTGGCCACTCGCGTTCCTTCCGGTGGTCCTGGCGCTGGTCCAGCGGTACGTCATCGCCCGGGAAGAGGCGTACCTCGAGCGCAGGTTCGGGGACGCGTACCGGGCCTACAAGGCGCGAGTGCGCCGGTGGATTTGACGACCGAGGCGGCGTTCCGGGTCGAGCAGTTCCGCGACTTCCTCGCCCTGGAAGCGGGCGACAGCCCGCACACCGTCGCGAGCTACGTGCGCGACGTCCGGCGGCTCGCCGCCTACGCGGGGACGAAGGGGGCGCGCCGCCCGGAGGACGTGACGAGCGCGCTGCTGCGCGAGTTCGTCTACGCGCTCAAAGACCTGGGGCTCGCCCCGGCGACCATCCGGCGCCAGATCTCGGCCGTCCGCACGTACTACCGCTACCTGCTCGGCGAAGGCCACGCCGCGCGCGATCCGAGTCAGCGGCTGGAGTCGCCGCGGCAGTGGCGCCGCCTGCCGACGGTATTGTCGCTCGCCGAAATCGAGCGCCTGCTCGGGGCGCCCAACGCGGACGAGCCGCTCGCGATCCGCGACGGGGCACTGCTCGAATTCGCGTACGCGACCGGCGCGCGAGTGTCCGAGGTCGTGGGCCTCAAGCTGCAGGACGTCCTGTACGAGGATGGGCTCGCCCGCCTCTTCGGCAAGGGCTCGAAGGAGCGCATCGTGCCCGTGGGCCGGCGCGCGTTGGGCGCCGTCGCGTTGTACGCCCGCGAGATCCGGCCGCGCCTCGACAAGGGCAAGGGACGCGGACTGGTGTTTCTCAATGCCCGCGGCACCCCCCTGTCACGGGTGGGCGCGTGGTCGATCATCAAGCGGGCCGCCCGACTCGCGGGGTTGACGAAGCGGGTGACGCCCCACACCCTGCGACACACGTTCGCAACGCACCTGCTCGAGGGTGGCGCGGACCTTCGCGCCGTCCAGGAAATGCTCGGCCACGCGGACCTCGCTACCACGCAGCTGTACACCCACGTCGACCGCGACTACCTGCGGACGGTCCACAAGACATTTCACCCCCGAGGCTGAACCTTCCAATGTCCCGGGCGTTCGTAAAGGAGGATGCCGGCGAGCCGAGGCCCCGGCGGAGCTACGGGCTCCCGCCGCGCGACGACCCTGGTTTCGACGCCGCGGCGGCCCACGCCTTGCTCGAGGCCGCCCGCGCGGGCGAGACCGCGAGCGCCGAGCAAGCGACCGGTTACTACTGGGGGGAGCCGAAGCTGCGGCCGCACGTGGAGCGGATTCTGGAGCGCGCGCGGGCCGCGGGAGACGAGCGGCTGGAGCAGCTGGCCACGCACTTCCTGACCTGATGCCCGAGCTGCCGGACATCGCACTGTATCTCCACGCCCTGGCCCCTCGGGTCGTGGGCGGGCAGCTCGAGCGCCTGCGGATCACGAGCCCGTTCGTGCTCCGGACGGCCGATCCACCGGTGACGGATCTGTCGGGGCGCACGATCCGCGACGTCCGCCGGCTCGGCAAACGCATCGTCCTGGCGCTCGAGGGCGACTATTTCATCGTGCTGCACCTGATGATCGCCGGCCGGCTGCATTGGAAACCCGCCGGTGCGCCCATCCCCCGCCGCGCCGGGCTCGCGGCGTTCGATTTCCCGAACGGCACGCTGCTCCTCACCGAGGCGGGAACGAAGCATCGGGCGTCGCTCTATGTGCTCCGGGGCGCTCGCGCGCTCGCCGCCCACGACCCCGGGGGATTGGACGTGCTCGGCGCGACGTTCGAGCAGTTCCGCGCGGTATTGACCCGAGAGTCGCACACGCTCAAGCGGGCGCTCACGGACCCGCGCCTACTCGACGGCATCGGCAATGCCTACTCCGATGAGATTCTCCATGCGGCCCGCCTGTCGCCGCTCCGGCTCACGCCCCAGCTCACGCACGAGGAGAGCGAGCGGTTGTTCCGCGCCGCCCGGGAAACCCTGGCCACGTGGATGGAGCGCCTGCGGGCCGCAACGGGTGATGCGTTCCCGGAGAAGGTCACCGCCTTCCGAGAAGGGATGGCCGTCCATGGCCGGTTCAAGCAGCCGTGCCCGGTGTGTGGCTCACCGGTGCAACGCATCCGCTACGCCGAAAACGAGGTGAATTACTGTGCCAAGTGCCAGACGGGCGGGCGGCTGCTCGCGGACCGATCCCTGTCGCGGCTCCTGAAGCAGGATTGGCCACGCTCGCTGGAGGAGTGGGAGGAGCGTGCCGCCTCACCCACGACCGAGTCGTGACATGACCCGGGCGCTGCGCCGCACGTCGCTCGCCCTGGCGGCGGTCGTGGGCCTGGCCGCGGTCGCGTTCTTCGGCTTCGTGCCCGCCTACATGGATGGGCAGCTCAACCGCGTCGCCTCGCACCCGCCGTACGTCGTGTCGGAAACGGCTATCCGGCTCCATCGCCAGCTCACGATCGCCGATCTGCATTCCGATGTCCTGTTGTGGCCGCGCGACCTGCTGCGCCGGAACAGCCGGGGGCACACCGACGTGCCCCGCCTCATCGCCGGCAACGTTGCGCTGCAGGTGTTTTCGGCCGTCACGAAGGTGCCCAAGGGGCTGAACTACGAACGCAACCAACGGACGTCGGACCAGCTGACGCTGCTCCTCGTCGCGCAGCGCTGGCCGCCGGCGACCTGGACCAGCCTCAGCCAGCGAGCGCTGTACGAAGCCCGGAAGCTGCGGGCGGCGGCGGCACGCTCCGCCGGGCGGCTCGTGCTCGCCGAATCACGCGAGGACGTGGAGCGGTTTCTCGCGCGACGGGCGGCCGACGGCGCGATGACCGCCGCCGTGCTCTCGATCGAGGGACTGCACGCTCTGGACGGTCGGCTCGACATGGTGGACACGTTGTATGCCGCGGGCTACCGCATCATGGGACTCGCCCATTTTTTCGACAACGAGGTGGCGGGCTCCGCTCACGGCGTGGCCCAGGGAGGGCTGACGCCGCTGGGCCGCCAGGTCGTGCAGCGCATGGAATCGCTCGGCATCCTGGTGGACCTGGCGCACGCATCGCCGCGCACGGTCGACGACGTCCTCGCCATGGCGAGGAGACCCGTGGTCGTGACCCACACCGGCGTGAAGGGAACCTGTCCGGGACCGCGCAACCTGAGCGACGATCAGATCCGACGCATCGCGGCAACAGGGGGGGTCATCGGGATCGGCTACTGGGACGGGGCGGTCTGCGAGATCGATCCGGCGTCGGTCGCACGGGCGATCCGCTACGCGAGCCGGATCGCCGGCATCGATCACGTGGCCCTCGGGTCCGACTTCGACGGCGCCACGCGAACGTACTTCGACGCGAGCGATCTGGTGTTGGTCACCGATGCCCTGCTGGCCGTGGGGTTTCGCGAGGACGAGATCCGGCGCATCATGGGCGGCAACGTCGTGCGACTATTGCTGCAAGCGCTCCCGCGCACTGGACAGGTCCGCGATCGCCGTTAGCTTGCGCCCATGCTGTTCGTGCTCGACAACTACGATTCGTTCACGTACAACCTCGTGCAGCTGTTCGGCGAGCTGGGCGCGGAGCCGGTGGTCTACCGCAACGATGCGCTGACCGTGGAGCAGGTCCTCGCGCTCAAGCCCACCGCGGCCGTGCTGTCGCCGGGCCCGGGCACGCCGGGGGAAGCCGGCATCCTGGTGCCGCTCGTGAAGGCGCTGGCCGGCAGGGTGCCGGTCCTTGGCGTCTGCCTCGGCCACCAGGCGATCGGCGCGGCGTTCGGCGCCCGCGTGGTGCGAGCGGACCGCCTCATGCACGGGAAGACGTGCGAGGTGATCCATGAGGGGGACGAGCTGTTCGAGGGTGTCCCCAGCCCCGTGACCGGGATGCGATACCACTCCCTCGTGGTCGAGCCGGCTTCGCTTCCCAAAGACCTCGTGATCACGGCGTGGAGCGCGGACCGGCCGAAGGATGCGGAGATCATGGCGATGAAGCACCGCCGCCACCCGATTTACGGCGTGCAATTCCATCCGGAGTCGATCGGCACGGACCACGGGAAGGAACTGCTCGACAACTTCCTGCGCATAGCGCACGCTACGGTATGATGGTTTAACCCGCGCCTGGTCAACCGATTAGGCGAAGGGGTAGACGCCACGGCACGGATTTTGTATGTTCCCCCGTGCCCGTCCTCGGCGTCGTTCCGGCGCGGCTGGGCTCCAGCCGCCTTCCTCACAAGCCTCTCCTGTCTCTGGCAGGCGAACCCCTCATCCTCTGGGTCGTCCGGCGAGTCGTGGAGGCGGGTGCGTGCGATCGCTTGGTCGTCGCGACCGACGCGCACGAAATCGCCGCGGTCGTGGAGCGAGCCGGGTATGAGGCAGTGTTGACCTCCGCCGAGCACCAATCGGGTACGGAGCGAGTCGCAGAAGTCGTTGGAAACACATCGTTTAGCGCATACGACATCGTGTTGAACGTGCAAGGCGACGAGCCGCTCGTGGCGCCGGCCGCGCTGCACGGCGCTGTGGCCCGGGTGCGGGGCGGGGATCCGATCGGGACTGCGGCGGGCGACCTCGATCGTTCGCTCGCCAGTGATACGAATCGTGTCAAGGTCGTGACCGACGCCCGGGGCCGAGCAGTGTATTTCTCGCGAGCGCCGATCCCGTTCGATCGCGACGACGCGGGTGACGTGATCTACCATCAGCACGTGGGTGTCTACGCTTACACCCGGGAAGCGCTGGATCGCTGGGTCCGGCTCGCACCGGTGCCGGAGGAGCGCTGGGAGCGGCTCGAGCAGCTGCGGCCCCTGCTGCACGGGATTGCGATCGGCGTGGCGCTGTTTCCCGGGCCGGCGGCGCCCGGCGTCGACACCGCAGACGACCTGCGTTACGCGGAAGCACAGCTGACCCGCCAACTGAGGGAGGTGAGTCCGTGAGCTCGACGAAGTACATCTTCGTGACCGGCGGCGTCGTGTCGTCCCTCGGCAAAGGCATCGCCGCCGCCTCGCTCGGCCGCCTCCTGGTGGAGCGGGGCCTCCGGGTGACGATCCAGAAGTTCGATCCCTACATCAACGTGGATCCCGGCACCATGTCGCCGTTCCAGCACGGCGAGGTGTACGTCACCGACGACGGCGCGGAGACCGATCTCGACCTGGGCCACTACGAGCGGTTCATCGACCGCTCGCTGTCGCAGGTGAATAACGTCACTACCGGGCGGATCTACCTGTCGGTCATCACCAAGGAGCGGCGCGGCGAGTACCTCGGGTCGACGGTGCAGGTGATCCCCCACATCACGGACGAGATCAAAGCCGCCATTCGTCGGCTGGCGCCGGACCACGACGTGGTAATCACGGAGATCGGCGGCACGGTCGGTGACATTGAGTCGCTGCCGTTCCTGGAAGCGATCCGCCAGTTCCGCCAGGAGGTCGGCCGCGACAATACCTTGTTCATCCACCTCACCCTCGTCCCCTTCATCGCCGCCACCGCCGAGCTCAAGACCAAGCCGACCCAACACTCCGTCCGGGAGCTGATGCAGATCGGGATCCAGCCCGACATCCTGGTGTGTCGCACCGAACGGCCCCTCTCGGAAGAGCTGAAGCGCAAGATCGCGCAGTTCTGCAACGTGGACTTCGGCTGCGTGGTCGAGAGCCCCGATGTGAAGTCGATCTACGAGATCCCGCTCAAGCTGCACGAGCAGGGACTCGACCGGGAAGTGTGCAGGCGGCTGCACCTCGAGACGAAGGACCCCGACCTGCGCGGCTGGGCGCAGATGGTCGAGAAGATCCTGAACCCGGCCGACCGGGTACGCATCGCCGTCGTGGGGAAGTACACCGAGCTCGCGGACAGCTACAAGAGCATCCACGAGGCGCTGGGGCACGGCGGCATCGCGAACGAATGCGGCGTGCAAATCGATTGGATCTCGTCCGACCGCTTTACGGACCAGGCAGCCGCGGGCGACCTCCTCGGCACGTACGACGCGCTGCTCGTGCCCGGCGGCTTCGGCGTACGCGGCGTCGAGGGCATGCTCGAGGCGATCCGCTGGGCGCGCGACCACAAGCTCCCGTTCCTCGGGATCTGCCTCGGAATGCAGGCGGCGATCATCGAGTTCGCACGCGACGTGGTCAAGCTCCCGGACACCAACTCGAGCGAGTTCGCGCCCGAATGCGAGAACCCGGTGATCGCCCTGATGCGCTCCCAGGAAGGCATCCAGGAAATGGGCGGCACGATGCGACTCGGGGCCTACCCCTGCAAGCTGCGCCCGGGCTCCCGCGTCGCGCAGGTCTACGGAGCGCTGGAGGTGAGCGAGCGCCATCGTCACCGCTACGAAGTGTCGAACGCCTACCGTGACGTGCTCGCCGAATACGGGATGCGCTGCGCCGGGCTCTCTCCCGACGGCTCGCTGGTCGAGATGATCGAGCTGCCCGATCACCCTTGGTTCATCGGCTGCCAGTTCCACCCCGAGCTCAAGTCTCGACCCACCCGGCCACACCCCCTGTTCGCCGGGTTCGTGGGGGCAGCGCGCCAACAGCGCCGGGGCAGGAGCACGGCACCTCTCGCGCAGGCGGAGCGGTCGTCTCAGCTCGCCGGCCGCCGCGACTGACATGACGCAGCACTTCGGTGGCGGGGGCTCCCCGTTCCTCATCGCGGGGCCGTGCGTCGTCGAGTCCGACGACTTGAACCTGCGGGTCGGGGAGGCGCTCGCCGAGCTCGGGGCGAAGCTCGGGCTGTCCGTCATCTACAAGGCATCCTACGACAAGGCCAACCGGTCGCGGCTGAAAGCGGCCCGGGGCCCGGGCCCCGAGCGCGGGCTCGCGGCGCTCGCGAAGGTCCGGGCCGCAACCGGGCTGCCGATTCTCACGGACGTCCACGAAACCGACCAGGTATCCGCCGCCGCCCAAGTCGCGGACGTGCTGCAGATCCCCGCATTCCTCTGCCGCCAGACCGACCTGCTCGTCGCGGCCGGTCGGGCCCGACGGGCCGTGAACGTGAAGAAGGGGCAGTGGATGGCCCCCGAGGAAATGGCGGGGGCGGTCGAGAAGCTCCGCGCCGGAGGAGCGCCCGAGATCGCCGTGACCGAGCGGGGCACCTTCTTCGGTTATGGCGACCTCGTGGTCGACATGCGCAGCTTTGCCCGGCTCCGGATCGCATGCCGGACGCCGGTCGTGTACGACGGGACGCACGCGGTGCAGCAGCCGGGGCAGGGCCCGGAGGGCTCGACCGGGGGCCTGCGCGACTTCATCCCTCCGCTGCTCTACGCCGCGGCCGCCGCAGGCGCCGACGGCTTCTTCCTCGAGACGCATCCCGATCCGGACCGGGCACCGTCCGACGGGCCGAACATGATCCCACTGGACCAGCTGCCGGGCATCGTCAGCGTGGCGCTGGACGTCTGGCGGCGGGCGAGGGGCGCCGCGCAGACCGCGCTCAAGGGGCAGGGCGGGGTGGTTGTCAGGAGCGACGGTCCAGCGGCGCCCCTCGCCCGCGCCAAGGCCCCGAAGTGACGATGCTCGACGCTGCCGTCGCCCGCCGCCTCAAGCTCGTCGGCTTCGACGTCGACGGCGTCCTGACCGACAATGGCATCTACGTCGGGATGGTCGGCGATCACCCGGTCGAATTCAAGCGCTTTCACATTCAGGACGGCCTCGGCATCCGCATGCTCCGCTCGGCAGGGCTGGTTGTGGTGTGGGCGAGCGCCCGGCGCTCCGACGCCACCGAGCTGCGCGCGCGCGAGCTCAAGGTAGACGAGCTGGTGCAGGACA
>WNGK01000514.1_pt1 | contig 39871 bp, 39 predicted proteins | sample 5400601 | NCBI WGS metagenome assembly WNGK01 (sample SAMN13153376, study PRJNA577476) | soil metagenome | isolation source: 60 cm soil or saprolite under Garry oak tree replicate 1 | place: USA:California | collected 2016-06-15 | reverse complement strand
GCCCCGGTATGGCGCCGCTTCAGCGCCCGGGCCAGCGCGTTAGGCCGGTAGCCCTGCTGGCGTGCCGTGCTGAGAATCCGTCGGTAGACCTCGGGCCGGATCGACTGCGCAGGGTCACCGTTGAGCACCCGGGACACGGTGGACACGTGAACCCCGACTGCTTCGGCGATGTCGACTAGGCGAGACCCCCGGGGCCGGGCGAGCCCGGTGGGGGGCCCGGTGGGGGACACGGTGGCGGGCGGCACGCCCGGCGTTTCCCCGGCTGCCGGGTCGTCCGGAGACACCTCTCCCGGTGTCCTACCCGTGTCCTCGGACAACTCCTCACCGTCCCCTGCCTCCGCCGCGAAGCAAGGCCATTCCCGCGGGAAGGCCGATCTCGCCCCGCTCACTGGCGATCATTACCGGTGTTATGGCAGTTCCCCATGCTCGACGTCGTTCATCGCCACGGCCGGCGCGAAGGCAAAGTGGCAGGCGGCGAGGTGCCCGGGGTCCTCGGGGGAGACGGCGAGGGCGGGGTCCTCTTCCTGGCAGCGCGGCTGCGCCAGCGGGCAGCGGGTGCGGAACCGGCACCCCGTCGGGATCCGCAGCGGGCTCGGCGGGTCACCGGCAATGGCGGGCGTCCTGTCATCCGCGGCGTTTTCGGCCAGCCTGGGGATCGCGGCGAGCAGGCCCCGGGTATAGGGATGCCGGGGCGCGCTGAAAATCTGCTCGGTGCGTGCGACCTCGACGATGCGGCCGAGGTACATGACCGCGACCCGGTCGCAAAGGTGCCGCACCACGGCCAGGTTGTGCGAGATCAGCAGCAACGTGAGCCCGAGGTCGTCGCGCAGGTCCCGCAGCAGGTTGAGGATGGTGGCCTGCACGCTGACGTCGAGTGCCGATACCGGCTCGTCGGCGACCAGGACATCGGGCCGTAGCGCGAGCGCCCGCGCTATCGCCACCCGTTGCCGCTGGCCGCCGGAGAACTGGCGCGGGTAGGCGGACAGGTCCGCCTCGCCGAGCCCGACCAGTGTGAGCAGCTCCGCGCTGAAAGCCCCCACCTGGCTCCTGGGCACCACATGATGCACCCGCAGCAGCTCGCGCAGCATCCCGCCCACGGTCAGCCGCGGGTTCAGCGAGGAGTACGGGTCCTGGAAGACCATCTGGATGCGGCGCCGGTCCGCGCGCGAGCGGCTAGCCGGAAGCAGCCTGCCGTCGAAGCGGATCTCACCGCGGTCGACGCGGAGCAGTCCGGCCAGCGCCTGGGCGAGCGTGGACTTACCGGACCCGGACTCGCCGACGAGGGCGAGGGCCTCGCCGTGCCGGATCTCCAGGTCGACGCCGTCGACCGCGCGGAGCAGCCGTTCCTCGTGCCGGATACGGGCCGTGAGCTGCGAGCCGACCGGGAACGACACCGAGACTCCGCGGGCCGACAGCAACGGCTCGTCCGCGACGAGCGCTCCGGGCCCTGGTGTGGCGGGCCCTGGTGTGGCGGGCCCTGGTGTGGCGGGCCCTGGTGTGGCGGGCCCTGGTGCCGCCGGGCCGGCCGGGACGGCGGTCATGGCCGGGCCCGATCGGCGGCGACGGCGTCCAGGCATCGTTCGTAATGCAGGCAGGCGGTGGCCCGGCCGCCGGGCAGCAGCCGCAGCGGTGTCTGGCTCACGTGGCAGTCGTCCTCGGCGAAATCGCACCGCGGGTGGAACCGGCAGCCGGACGGCGGGCTGACCAGGCTCGGTGGCGAGCCTGGAATCGGCACCAGCGACTCCCGGACGTATTCGAAGTCCGGTGCCGAGCGGACCAGCCCGAGCGTGTACGGGTGGCGCGGATCGAGCAGGACCGCACGGACCTCCCCGCGCTCCACGAGCTGCCCGCCGTACATGACGGCGATGTCCTGGCAGACCTGGGCGACCACGGGCAGGTCGTGCGTGACGAACACCAGGCTGACGCCGGACTCGCGGCACAGCCGCGTCAGCAGGCGCAGGATCTGGTCCTGGATGGTGACGTCCAGCGCGGTAGTCGGCTCGTCGCACAGGATGATTTCCGGGTCGCAGGACAGCGCGATCGCGATCATCGCCCGCTGCCGCATGCCGCCGGAGAACTCGTGCGGGTAGGCGCGAAACCGCCGCTCCGGGTCGGGGATGCCCACCCGGCGCATCAGCTCGAGCGCTCGCTCGGTCGCCCGGGCCCGGCTGTAGCCGAGGTGCACCTGCGGTCCTTCGGCGATCTGCCGGCCGATGCGCATCACCGGGTTGAGCGCACTCATCGGCTCCTGGAAGATCATTGATATCTTCGGCCCGCGGAGGCGGTTGAGGTCTGAGCTGCGCAGCTGCACCAGGTCCACGCCATCCAGCAGGATCTGCCCGGACGTGACTCGCGCCTCGGGCGGCAGCACGCCGAGGATCGCGCGCAGCGTCATGCTCTTGCCGGAGCCGGACTCGCCGACGAGGCCGAGCGCCCCGCCCCTGGGCACTTCGAAGGACACCCCGTCGACAGCGCGGACGATGCCGCGCCGGCTCGCGATCCGCACGTGCAGGTCGCGGACCTCAAGGACCGCCTCGCTCATCACCGGGCCCATCACCGGGCCCATCACTGGCCCGGCCGGAGCAGGTCCGCGAGGCCGTCGCCGACCAGCGACAACCCTAGTCCCACGACGACGACGACCAGGCCGGGGATGGTGGTCAGCTGCCAGTGGGTGGACAGGAAGTTCTGGCCGTCATTGATCATGGACCCGAGATCCGCCGTAGGTGGCGGGATGCCAAGGCCGAGGTAGCCGAGCGTCACGATCGCCAGGATGTCCTGGATGATGTCGGACATGGCGTAGATGAACCCCTGGGTGATCACGTTGGGCAGCAGGTGACGGCCCATGATGCGCACGCTGGACAGGCCACCCGACCGGGCGGCGACCACGTAGTCCTGCCGTTTGGCCACCAGGATCTCGCCGCGGATGATCCGCGCGTAGGCGACCCAGCCCACGGCCGTGATCGCGATGTAGATGCTGCGCTGGCCCGGGCCGAGTACGAAGACCAGGGCGATGACCAGCACGTAGAACGGGAACGCGACCACGATGTCGACGAGCCGCATGATGACCGCATCGACCCAGCCGCCGAAATAGCCGGCCAGGGAGCCGAGGACGGTGCCGAGGCAGAACGGGAGGAGCACCGCGATGAACGCGATCCGCAGGTCCAGCCGCAGACCGTAGAGCAGCCGGGTGAAGGTGTCGCGCCCGAGCTGGTCGGTGCCGAGCAGATGGTGCGCGCCCGGCCCGAGCAGCGACGCATTGAGGTCCTGGGCCGTGGGACTGTACGAGGTGAGCAGCGGCGCGGCCAGGGCCATGATGACGATGACGCCGAGGATCGTCATTCCGGCCACCAGCGCGGGTTGCCGGTACCACCGGCGGCCCTGGCGGCGTTGCGCGCGTCCGATGAGCTCCGGCGCGCCGCTGGCCGGCCCCGGGCCGGACTGAAGGGGGAGCGCGCTCACCGGCCGAACCTGACTCTGGGGTCCAGCGCGGCGTAGGCCAGGTCCGCGAGCAGGTTGATGAGGATCACCATCACGGCGAAGACGAGCGTGACGCCCTGCACGACCGGGAAGTCCCGCTGGAAGATCGAATTGATCATCAGCTGGCCGACCCCGGGGATCGCGAACACGTCCTCGATGATCACGGTGGTGCCGATCAGGAAGCCGATGTTGATGGCGAGCACCGTCACCGCGGGGATGACGGCGTTGCGCAGCACGTGCCGGAGGAACAGCCGCCGCGCGGGAACTCCCTTGGACCTGGCCGTGGTGATGTAGTCGGCGGTAAGGACGTTGAGCATGCTGGCCCGCAGGCTGCGGATGACCACCGGCGCGAGCGCGATCGCGACGGTCAGGCTCGGCAGGAACATCGAGCGCAGGTGACCGGTGAAGCCTGAGCCGTACCCGCTGACCGGGAACAGCCTGATCGAGATGGCGAACGCGTAGATCAGCAGGAACCCCAGCCAGAACTGGGGCATCCCCAGGCCGACCAGGGGGATGGCCCGGACCACGTGGTCACGGAGCCCGTCCTGGCGGCTGGCCGCGGCCATCGCGAGCGGCACGCTGATCAGCACCGCGAGCACGGCCGCGTAGATGATCAGCCACAAGGTGGGCGGCAGGTGGCTCAGGATCAGGCTGGAGGTAGAGGCGCCGTAGTACAGGCTCTGGCCGAGGTTGCCGTGCGCGAGCCGGTCAAGGAAAAACCAGTACTGGCTGGGCAGCGGCCGGTTCAGGCCCCACTGCTGGTGCAAGATGGCCACCGCCCGCGGCGTGGCGTGGATGCCGAGGATGCTCGCCGCCGGGTCGCCGGGGATCAGGTGGACCATGAGGAAGACGATGAACGTCACGCCGATGGCCACCGGCACCAGCTGCAGCAGCCGCTGGGCCACGAACCCCATCCGTCCCACTTACCCGCACCCTCTCCCGCGCCGGGGTGACTTGCTTGCTACTTGCTGAGCCAGACGTTCTCCAGGTGGTAGTTGCCGAGCGGCGTGACGAAGAAGCCGTGCACGCTGGACGTGGTGGCGTAGGCGTACGGCGAGTAGTAGAGGAAGGCCATGAACGCGTCGCTCGCCGACTGCGCCTGGATCTCGTTGTAGAGCGACTGCCTGGCCGACGTGGCCAGGGTCTGCTCCGCGTCGTGCGTGTTCTTGACCACGGTGGCGTTGTCGTAGGCGGTGAAGAAGGACCTGGCGCCCGAGTTCGGGTCGACGGCAAAGGTGGCGAGCTCATCCGGGTCGGGGATGTCCATGGTCCAGTAGGTCAGGGTCATGTCGTACTTGAGGCTCTGCTGGTCCGTGGTCACCGTGTTCGGGTCCAGCTGCTGGATCGTCAGCGTGATGCCCAGGGGCTTGAGCTCGGATTGCAGGATCGTGGCGATGGTCACGTCGTCCGAATAGCCCGCGGGCACGAGGATCGTCGCGGCGAACCCGTGCGGCACGCCGGACTTGGCCATCTCCTGCTTCGCGGCCGTCAGGTCGTACTGGAGTCCCTGGTTCGCCTGCTGGTAGTAGGGCACCTGTGGCGGGAACAGGGAATTGGCCGGCTTGCCGTTGCCGAACAGCACCGCCTTGACCAGCGCGGCCCGGTTGACGGCCAGCGACATCGCCCGGCGGACGTGCACGTCCTGGAACGGCTTGCGCAGCTCGTTGAAGGACAGGTAGTCGGTCCTGGTCGAGTTGAACAGGTTCATCGTGACGTTTGGCGTGCTTTTCAGGCTGCTCACCGTCGACCAGGCCGGGAACTCATCCACCTGGGCCTGGCCGCCCTTGAGCTGCAGTTCCCTGGTATTGTCGCTGGCTACGTCGGTCCAGGTGACGCTGTTGAGGTACGGCTTGCCCGGCTGCCAGTAGTAGGGATTGCGGACCAGCTTGAGCGCCGAACCTTTGTGCCAGTAATCCCACTTGAACGGCCCGGTGCCGACCGGGGCCTGGTAGAACTGGGTCTCCGTCTCGCCGCCGTAGTTGGCGGGCACGATCGCGTTGGAGAACAGCGACAGGTCGGCGAGCAGCGGCGCCCACGGGTACTTGAGCGTGACCACGACCGTGGCCGGCGAGGGAGCGGCTACGGACTTGATGGCGGTGTCGATGTAGCCCCAACCCTTCGCGGCCGCGCGCGCCTGGTCGAGGGAGAACTTCACGTCCGCCGACGTCATCGCCTTGCCGTTGGAGAACTTCACACCGGACCGCAGGGTGAAGGTGTAGGTCTTCTTGTCCGCCGAGACCGTGTAGCTGGTCGCGAGCATGGGCGTGACGCCCTTGCCGTCCGGCGTGACCGTGTACAGCGGCTGGAAGATCTGCTCGAAGACCCAGATCGACTCGTTGTCGAACACGGTGGTGTTGTTCATCGACTGTGAGTCGGCGGTCCGGGCGATGACCAGGTCTCCGCCGCGCACGGGCGCGCCGCTCGGGCTGGCCGAGGTACTCGAACCTGACCCGCCGCAGCCGGCCAGGACCGCTAGTGCGCTGACCGTGATCAGGGTCATTGCTGCAGTGGTTCGATGCTTCACGGCAACTCCCTGTAACGTCCGGGCGGTGCCCGGGAAACGGCAGCGACCGGAAGCGGGGCGCTTCAGGACGCAAGGTAGAACAAACCTTTGTCTAAGCCAAGATGACCGGAAATCGGCGGGTTGTAAATAGCCGCTGGCACCTGGGCCGAGGGTTTTACGCCGATGTTACGATTCGGGCCACCTCGTAACGTTTCGCGATCCGATTACATGCTGTAGCGTTACGCGCCGTGTCCTACCTTGTACTCGGCTGCGGCGCGATCGGCGGTACCGTCGCCGCCGGGCTGGCGCGTGACGGCCACGATGTGCTGGTCAGTGACGCTGACCCGGCCGTCGTCGCCGCCGTCTGCGCCCGCGGGCTGCGAATCGAGGGACCGCTGGAAAGCTTCGCCGTGGCGGTGCCCGCGACGGCGCCTGAAGACCTGCCGCCGAGCCTGGACGGCCCGGTCCTCGTGGCCGTCAAGGCCCAGCACACGGCCGCGGCGGCCGCGGTCCTGGCGGGCCGCCTGCACGGTGCCGGGTACGTCCTGTCCCTGCAGGACGGCCTGAACACGGGGATTCTCGCCGATGCCGTCGGGCCCGGGCGGGTCGTGGCGGCGTGCGTCAACTTCGGCGCCGCCGTGCTTGAGCCGGGGGTGGTGCTGCGCGGCGACCGCGCGACGTTCGTCGTCGGCGAGCTTGATGGCCGCCGCACCGACCGGGTCCGCATCCTCGCGGCCGACATCGCCGACGCCCAGGTCACCGACCATATCCTCGGCTACCTGTGGGCCAGGCAGGCCTACGGCGCGATGCTGGCGGTCACCGCCGTCAGCGACCGGCCGATAGCCGATGTCCTCAGCGATCCCCGCTACCAGCCGCTGCTGCTCGAGGTCGCCCGGCAGGTGCTGGCGGAGGCGCCGGTGCCGCCGCTGCCTATGGACGGCTTCGACCCCGCGGACCTGCCCGGCTCGCTCGCCAGGCTGGAGCAATCCAGCCGGCGTTCGGCGATCACGCACTCCGGGATCTACCGGGATCTGGCGGCGCACCGAACGACCGAGGTGCAGGCCGTCCTCGGCGGCCGGCGCGGGGCCCTCGTGCGCCGGGTCGTCGACGTCGTGCAGGCCATCGAGCGGGGCCGCCGCCCTTGCTCGCGGGCGAACCTCGACCTGCTCGCCGCCCATGAGCGGCTGGACCGGCTCGGCCGGCCACTCAATGCGGTCGTCTCGGCGATCGGCGCGCCGGATCGTGTCCCAGGCGGGCCGCTGGCCGGTCGCCCGGTCGCCGTCAAGGACATCATCGCGGTGGCCGGCGTGGCAACCCGCTGCGGCAGCCCGGCGAGTGACCTCAGGCCGGCCCCCAGCGACGCGGCCCTGGTGTACCGCCTGCGGGCCGCCGGGGCCGAGGTGTTCGCGACGACCCAGTGCCTGGAGTACGCGGCGGGTTTCGCGCATCCCGAGGTCGGTGACACGCGCAACCCCCGCGACCCGTCCCGCACCTCGGGCGGATCATCCGGCGGGTCGGCGGCGCTCGTCGCGGCAGGCGTGTGCGATCTGGCTCTCGGCACCGACACCGGCGGCTCGGTGCGGATCCCGGCCGCCTACTGCGGGGTCGTCGGGCTCAAGCCGAGCTACGGGCTCCTTCCGCTGGAGGGGATTTTCCCTCTCTCGCCCAGCTGCGACCACGCGGGCACGCTCACCGCCACCGTGGCCGGTGCCGCGGACCTGCTGGCCGTCCTCGCGGAGCGGGCCGGCGGCGGGCCCGCTGAGACCGGGCCCGCGCAGACCATGCCCGCGCAGACCATGCCCGCGCAGACCGGGCCCGCGGCGTTCACCGTAGGCGTTCTCGCCGCCCAGCTGGCCGACCCGTCGGTCACGGCGGCGGTCCATGACGCCGTCTGCTCCGCGCTGGCCGTACTGGACGCGGCCGGATGGCAGGTGAGGGAGCTGACCTCGCCGTGGCTCGGCGAGCTGCCCGGATGGGAGGATGCGCTTGCCGTCATCGTAGCCAGGGAGGCGTACCTGGTCCACAGCCACCGGGACCAGAGCCGCTACGCCGAGGGCACGAAGGCGCTGCTCAGGTTCGGCGCGTCGGTCAGCGGCGACCGCTACGCCCAGGCGCTCGAGCGGCGCGCGGAGCTCACCGCCGCGGTCGAGGCCAGCCTCACGGGCGTCGATGTCCTGGCCGGCCCCACCGTCGGCTACCAGGCTCCGGAACAGGACCCGCCGTTCGGGGTCGGTGACGACAGCGCGGAGGGCCGTTTCACCGGCCCGTATAACCTCACGGGCCACCCGGCCGTGTCGCTGCCGGTGCCATCCGCCGGCCTCCCGGCCGGCCTTCAGCTGGCCGGCCGCCGCGGCGCCGACATGGCCCTGCTCCGGGTGGCCGCGGCCGCGGAGCACCTGATCGCGCGTACCGCCGAACCCGCGGTGCGGCCCTAGCCTAGGAGGACAGACGCATGCCCACGACAGCGCTCCGCCGCACGCTCACGCTGGCCGGCCTCGAGGTACCCGTCGTCGAGCTGACCGGCGCCGGCGACGGCCCGCGGCTCACCGTCCTGGCCGGGGTGCACGGCTGCGAGTATGCGCCGATGGCGGCCCTGCGCCAGTGGACTCGCGGGCTGGAGGAACGGGAACTGCGCGGCAGCGTTGTCGCGGTGCCGGTGCTGAACCTGCCGGCGTTTCGCGCCCGCAGGCCGTTCGTGGTTCCCGACGACGGCAAGAACCTCAACCGGTGCTTTCCCGGCGACCCGGCGGGGACTCTCGCCGACCGGCTGGCGCACGCGACATTCACGCAGCTCATCTCGGGTTCCGATGCGCTGGTCGACGTGCACGCCGGCGACATGGTCGAGGCGCTTGAGCCGTTCGCGCTCTACGACGCGGGCCCGGCCGAGGCCAGGGCCCGCGAGCTGGCCACCGCGTACGGGCTCGGCTACGTCATCCGCCAGGAACCGGGTCCCGACCGCGCGGTCGGCGGCACCACCAGCGCGGCCGCGGCCGCCGTCGGCATTCCCGCGATCATCGCCGAGGCAGGCGGCTGCGGCCTCGTCGAACGGGCCGCCGTCGACGCGCACGTCCGCGGGCTCGACCGTGTCCTCGCGGCGCTCGGCATGGCCGGCGACCAGGCCGCGGACACCGGCCCGGACCGGTCGCCGGCTCATCTTCGCCGCTTCCTGTGGCTGCGCTGTGAGGATGAGGGCTGGTGGGAGCCGGCCGTCGGGCCGGGCGAAGCGGTCGCCGAGGGTCAGCTGCTCGGGACCGTCAGCAGCATCGACGGGGCGCGGGTCCTGCAGACCATCACCGCGCCCGCGGCTGGTGTCCCGCTGTTCGTGACCAGTTCCCCGGCCGTCGCGGCGGCCGGCCTGCTGCTCGGGCTGGGCGCGATGTAAGACGCGAGGCGCTGGGCACCTGCCCGGCGCCACCGCTGCTTGGTAGGTCTCGGTGGCCTCACGCTGCGTAGTGACATCGGCCAGGTAGCTCGGAGTTCACGCCGGCGGGTAGCTCGGAGTCGTGGGCAGCGGCCGACCCCGCCGGACGGCTTCCACCACAGCCTGGGCGTCGCGCTGGCGGTACTCCTCGCCGTAGACCGCGCCCGGGCGGCGGGGCGCCTCCATGACCGCGGCATCGGCGGTGCTCCCGAGGTCGACTGGCACGAAGCCGGCGTCGGTGATCAGAGTGGCCGCGACCGCCTTGGCCTGCGCGTCGTCGCCGCAGAGCCACTGCACCACCCGGCTGTCGCCGGTGCGGGTCGCGGCCTGGCGCTGGAAGGCGGCCGTGAGGGTGTTGAACGACTTGGCGTAGCCGCTGCCGGGCATCCGGGCCCGATTGAACTGGGCAGCGGTCTGGCCGGCGGGAATGCGTTCGGCGCCAGCGCCGAACTGGTTGGTGGTGTCGATGACCACCTTCCCCGCCAGCGGTCCGGCCGCCGACAGCGCCTCGTCGATGACGGGCCACGGGACCGAGATGACGACGACCTCGCTGGCCGAGACCGCGGCGGCGGGGCTGGCGGCCGAGGCACGTGGGCCGATCTCGGCGGCCAGCTTCTCGAGCGAGCCCGGCTGGCGCGAGAACGCGACGGTCACATCGTGACCGGCGCCGGCCAGGAAGCGGGCGATGTTGCCGCCGATGTGACCCGCGCCGATGATGCCTACTCGCACGGCTGCCCTCCTTGGTCATGTACATCGCCATCATAGGTTGAGTCCAAACTATCAGAAAACACCAAACCTGTTATCTGACGAATTGGGCCTCACACGCGATGCTCGCCGACGCGAGCCGTGGGCCCGTCGGCGGCGTCCGTTGGGCCCGGAGCGCCGAGCGGTACGGACACGGTGCGGTCCTTCAGCCCTCTGCGGACTCGCAGTTCGAGCGGGCCGGCCGGAAGCGCGTCGGAGATGGCCGAGTACAGGGCCGAGACGGACCGGAGCGGGGTTCCGCCCGCCTCGGTGAGGATGTCTCCCTCGGCCAGGCCCGCGGCGGCGGCGGGCGACTTCTCCTCTGCGGAGCGCACCAGCAGGCCGGGACGCTCGGGCAAGCCGACGGCGCGCTGCATGGCCAGCGTCACGTGCACCGGTGCCAGCGTCAGGCCCAGGCGGACCGGCAGGCTCTCCAGTTCGGCGCTGCCCTCGAAGGCCACCAGCAGCTTGCGCAGCAGCCCGGTCAGCGTGCCTTGCTCGTCGGGAGTGAGCGAGCCGAGCAGGCGGACCTGGTTGGCCAGGTGGGCGGGTACGACCGCCTCGAATAGGTCCCGGCCGCGGTCAGTTAGCGTCACCAGGGAGCCGCGCTTGTCGGCGGGATCCGGAGACCGGGCGACCAGGCCGTCGGCGACCAGTCGGTCGACCCGAGCGCTCACGGTCCCGGGCGTCAGTCCCATCTCGCTGGCCAGTCTCCGCTGGGACACCCCTCCAGGCTGGTTGATGCGGACCAGCGTGACCAGCATGGTGAAGGTCGGGTTGCTGATGCCGTGCTCGGCGAAGATCGCTTCTTGCTCCTCGGCGATGATCGCCACCAGCCGGTTCAGCCGGCTGATGATCCCGACGGACGAGACATCGAGGTCGGGGCGGACCTTCGCCCACTGGTGGATCACCCGGTCGGTGTCATCGGGCACCGGCCCGGGCCGCGAGGCGACCGATGCGCGTGACTTGGCCGGACCGCGGGTCATCGTTCAATGTTATGGCCCGGTGAATTCCGTTACCGTTCGTGGCAAAACTATGTCGTCATGGCGGGCCGGGAGCGCCAGGAGATCCTGACCCGGGCGGACCCGCCGCCGCCGCGGTTCAGCGTGGTGCTCAGCGAGGCAGCGCTGCGACGGCCGGTCGGCGGGTACGACGTGATGCTCAGGCAGCTTGAGTACCTGATGCTCCCGCGGGACCGGGCGAACGTCACCGTCCAAGTGCTGTCGTTCGACGCGGGCGTGCACCCGGCCATGGTGGGGCCGTTCACAATGATGACCTTCCCCGACCCCGACGACCTCGGCTTGGTGAACGTGGAGAACGCGACCGGCGCACTGTTCCTCGAGGAAACGGCGGAACTCCGGGCCTATGACGAGATCTGGGGCGCGCTTCAGGCCAGCGCGCTTTCGCCCGACGACTCGCAGACGTTCCTGAGAAGTACCTCGCACCAGATCGCCCAGCGCCTCGCCCCGGATTCTCGGGTCGTCTATATCGACCGCGACCCGATCGTGGTGCGGCACCAGAAGGTCAACGCGCTCGCGGAGAACCAGAACACGGCCTTCATCCTGTCCGACGCCCGCGACGTCGAGCGCATCTTGGACTCCCCGGACACCAGGCGGCTTATCGACTTCGGCAAGCCGGCCGCAGTGCTGTACTTCATGTTCCTTCACTTCGTCCCGGACGAGAGCGATCCGAGAGGCATGGTCCGCGGCATGATGGACCGGCTTGCTCCCGGGAGCTATCTAGTTGTCTCGCACGTCGTGTCCGACGAGGCCAGGGTCCGGCAGCAGATGACGGAGGTCTCCCTCGCCAATACCAGGGGCAACTTCGGGCGGATACGGAGCAGGGAGGAGGTCCGCGCGTTCTTCGACGGCCTGGAGCCGGTCGAGCCAGGCCTAGTGGACATCAGGGACTGGCGGCCGGACGACCGGGGCGAGGAACAGGCTGACCGGTGGTTCGTGTTCGGCGGTGTCGCCCACAAGCCGGCCTGACCGCCGCCAGCGGCCCCGTGCTGTCAGCTCCAGGTAGATCATCGCGACCTGTGGGGCTCGATTACTGGATCTGGCCTGGACAGGCTGGCGGGCTGGGATCATCCCTGAGTGATCTTCTCGGCCGTCTACCGCCGCTCTTGAGGATGCCGATCCGGTAGTAGCCGACCGTCACCGCGCCGCTGACCACGTTGGCGCTCACCCGTGAGCGCGTCGCCTGGGCCATCGAGGAGAGCTGACCGCGCGAATCACTGGAATCCGGTGACGACCTCTCACCTTGCTGGCGGACAGCGTAGCGCTACCAGCTAACGACAGGGAATCGGGATGACAAGACGAGGAATCCAGACGGTGGGCCTCAGCCGGATCGCTGCCCTAACGGCGGCCGTGGCCGGGATGCTCGCGGCCTGCGTGACCGGGGCCATGGCCCAGTCTGGCGGGGCAGTGCCCGGGCAGTGGCCGATGGCCGGGCAGAACATCTATGACACTCATTTCCAGGTGGCCGAGCACGTGATCTCCCCGGCAAATGCGAGCCGGCTGGCGCCGCGATGGACGCTGACCACGGCCGGGGCCGTGTCGGCCACCCCCACCGTGTCCGGCGGCGTCGTGTACGTTCCCGACTACGGAGGCAAGCTGTGGGCGGTGGCCGCCGCCAGCGGACGGGTGCTGTGGTCACGCGACATCTCCGGCTACACCGGTGTATCCGGAGATGTGTCCCGCACCAGCCCGGCCGTCTACGGCCGCGAGCTGATCCTGGGCGACGGCTGGATCCTCAACTCCAGTGCGGTCGGCGCCCGCGTGTTCGCCGTCGACCGTAACACCGGCACGCTGGTCTGGTCGACCCAGGTGGACACCGATCCGGCCGCGGTGATCACCAGCTCCCCGGTGGTCTACCGCGGCGTCGCGTACCTGGGCATCTCCTCCAAGGGGGAGGCGGGCGGACCCGGCACGTTCCGCGGGGCGGTCATCGCGCTGGACGCGGCCACGGGCACGCTGCTGTGGAAGACCTACACCGTGCCGTCGAACAACGGCAACAGCGACTCCAACAAGCCCGGCTACTACAGTGGCAACGCGGTGTGGTCCTCCAGCCCGGTCATCGACCCGGCCCGAGGCCTGCTGTACGTGGGCACCGGGAACAACTACACCGTGCCCGCCGGGGTCTGCACCACGCCGGGGCAGACCGGGTGTACTCAACCCGCCGCCGGTGACTACCTGGACTCGATCCTGGCCCTGCGGCTCAGTGACGGCGCGGTGGCCTGGGCCGACCACACGCTGGACGGCGACTTGTGGACGGTCCCCCAGCCATCTGGGCCGGACTTCGACTTCGGCGCCGGGCCGAACCTGTTCACCACCCGGGACCCGGTCACCGGCCGCACCCGGCAGTTGCTCGGCATCGGCCAGAAGAGCGGGGTGTACTGGGCGGTCGACCCCGCTACCGGCAAGGTCGCCTGGCAGACCGTCGTCGGCCCGGCGGGCAACGGCGGCAACGGCGGCATCGAGTACGGCACGGCCACCGACGGGCGGCGCATCTACGCGGCCGAGGGCGACACCGCCAGGATCCCCTACACCCTAGGCGGCTCCGGACCCTACGCCGGGCAGGTCGTCACCGGCGGCTCCTGGGCCGCCCTGGATCCCGCCACCGGCAAGATCTTGTGGCAGACCCCCGACCCGCACGGCGACTTCGACACCTCGTACGTGACCGCCGCCAACGGCGTCATCTACGCCGGATCGCTGGCCAGCGCCGGCACCGACATGTACGCCCTGGACGCCGTGACCGGGACGATCTTGTGGAGCTTCGCCAGCGGCGGCTCGGTCACCGGCGGCGCCTCGATTGCCGGCGGCAGCGTCTACTGGGGCTCCGGATACTGCGGTACGGCATGCCTCGGAAGCGCCCCGGTGACCAACAACAACAAGGTCTACGCGTTCAGCCTGGGCCGGTAACGAGCACAAGATGATCACTTTGGAGTCGCCGCGACAAGCATCAGCGCGTTTCGCCTAGGGCTGCGGCGCGCTCGGCGAGCGGGCGGCGGCGGCGCGCGGCGTCGGCCAGCGCGGGCGGGCTCCAGACATCGTCTGGGTTGTACAGGTTGATGCCGGGCGGCACGATCTCATCGATGCGGTCGAGGATCTTGTCATCAAGGGCCAGCGAGGCGCCGTTCATCAGGTCTTCCAGCTGCTTCATGGTCCGCGGCCCGATGATGACCGAGGTGACTGTCGGGTGCGCGACCGTGAAGGCGACCGCAAGCTGCGGGAGCGAGCAGCCGATACCCGCCGCTAGCTCCGCGAGCTGCCCGGCGGCCTCGAACTTGGCGGCGTTCCCGGGAAGGGCCGGATCGAAGCGGTGCCGGGCGAGCGTGGGGCGGCCGGCGGACAGGTCGACATCCTGGCCCCTGCGGTACCTGCCGGACAGGAAACCCCAGGCGAGCGGGGACCAGGTAAGCACTCCCATGCCAAGGCGCTGGCAGGTCGGCAGTACGGAGGCCTCGATCCCGCGGGCCAGCAGCGAATATGGCGGCTGCTCGGTCCGGAAACGCAGCAGGCCGCGCCGGTCGGCGACGTGGTAGGCGCCGACGATCTCCTCGGCCGGGAAGGTCGAGCAGCCGAAGGCCCGGATCTTCCCGGCGTGCACCAGATCGGTGAGCGCGGAGAGGGTTTCCTCGATGTCGGTCGCGGGGTCGGGGCGGTGGATCTGGTATAGGTCAATCCAATCGGTTCGCAGTCGCCGCAGGCTCTCCTCGGCCTCCGCCAGGATCCAGCGCCGTGAGTTGCCGCTGCGGTTGCGGCCCTCACCCATCTGAAAGTGCACCTTGGTGGCCAGCACGACCTCGTCGCGGCGGCCCTTCAGCGCCTTGCCGACGATCTCCTCGGTCTCGCCGCCCGGCTCGCCGTACATGTCGGCGGTGTCGACGAAGTTGATCCCCTGGTCGAGGGCGGCGTGGATAATCCGGATGCAATCGTCATGGTCGGGGTTGCCGTCGGCGCCGAACATCATGGTCCCCAGGCAGTAGGCGCTCACCTGGATGCCGGTGCCGCCGAGGGCGCGGTAGTGCATAGGCATGCAACGGACGCTAGATCCTAGAGCGGACTCTAGGTCAACTGCGTATCCTGGGCGTCATGCCGGAAACGCCATCATCTCCGGAGCAGCCGTGCCTGAGCATCGGGCAGGCCGCCGAGCGCACCGGGCTCAGCGTGCACGCGCTGCGCTTCTACGAGCGCGAAGGCCTGCTCGCCGCCCCGGTACACCGGACGGCCGACGGCCGCCGCGCCTATAGCGAGTGGGACCTGGAGTGGCTGGATCTGTGCGTCAAGCTCCGCTCCTCCGGCATGCCACTGGCAGCGATCCGCCAGTACGCCGAACTGGTCAGGCAGGGAGCAGGCAACGAGCAAGACCGGCTCACCATCCTGCGCGGGCACCAAGAGCGCGTGACCGCCCAGATCGCCGCACTCACCGCCTGCCTGGAGATGATCACCTTCAAGGTCAAGCTGTATGAGGACAGTCTTGCCGTCGGCACCCCCGATCCCATATGGACCCCGGCCCAGCAGACATGAACGCCTCATCATCCGGTCACAGCAGACAACCTTGCCGGCTGGCCCGGACCTACCGGCCGACGACAGCACCTGCCCTTCATCCGCAACTACCGCTGGCGGCCGGGCCTTGGCACCCGCTTCCGCGTCCTGGACCTTGGCACTGGGCGCATGCGCGGGACTTACCAGGGCGAGCCGTTCTTCGCCTTCCACCACGTCAACGCCTATGAGCGCGGCGGCGAGATCATCCTTGACGTGTGCGCCTACAACGATGCCGACATCATCGACGCGCTCTACCTCGACCGGGTGCGCACCGCCGACGTCAACCTGCCGGACCCGCAACTCCGCCGGTACCGGCTACCGCTGGCCGACGGCGCCAGCTGCTATTCACAGGTGGGCGATGAGCGCGCGGCGCAGGAGCTGCGAGATGCGTTCGGCGTACTGCGTGGCCGACCACCCGGATGTTCCCGTCAGCTCCCGCCAGGGACTGGGCAGAGTGACAGCGAAGAACAGATCGGCTGCGGTGTCGACGGTCCACCCGCTGGCCAGGTCACCGTCGGTGGCTATGCGGGCGATGACCGCGCGGTGCGCGGCTCGCCGGAAATCAAGGCGGTCACGCAGCGCGGCTGCCACTGCGGGGTCCTGATACTGGTGCGCCTCAAGGGTGCGAGCGAGGGCATCGATGCGCGGCGAGTAGGCGGCATGCACCTCGACCATCCGCCCGAGTGCTTCCACGCCGGTTCGTGCCTCGGTTACCCGCGCTAGCAGGTCACCTAGCTTGAACGCCTGATCCCCCCAGGCGAGCAGTGCCAGCAAGAGCCTGGCGCGGTCGCCGAAGTGCAAGTACACCGCCTGCCGCGACACCCCCGCCCGGGCCGCTACATCGGCCAGGCGCAAGCTGGGTCCTTGCTCGAGAGCCAGGTCCCACGCTGCCCGCAGCAGGCGCTCGCGCGTCTCGGGATCCCCGTATGACTGGTCACTTGACACAATGTAAAGCTTAGCTCAGACTGTCAACTTGACACAATGTAAATCATGCATTCTGCCGGCCGGCTAGCTGCCCACCGTGCCGATGGGCATCAACCACTGATCACACAACACGGAAGGTTCACCACCATGCGGAAGGTAGTCCTGTACATGACCACCACGCTGGACGGCTTCATCGCCGGCCCCAGCAACGAGCTGGACTGGATGCTCAACACCCCCGACCAGAGCCTGAACGACGACATCGCCACTCTTTTGCAGGCATCCGACGCCGGCTTCCTCGGCTACCCCGTCGCCCAGGGCATGATCCCGTACTGGGAACGCGTCGCCGCCGACCCGTCCGCATCAACGGCGGCCCATGACGTCGCAGCCGCGGTCAACCGCTTGCACCGCATCATCATCTCCAACCAGCCCGTCGACCTGCCCTGGGACAACTCCGATCTGGTCGTCGCCCGCAACGACGATGACCTCGCCGCCGCCGTCACCGAATTCAAGCGGCAGCCCGGCAGTGACCTCGGCGTGCCCGGCGGCGTCCGCACCGCACAACGGTTCACCCGGCTCGGCCTCATCGACGAATATGTGCTGCAGGTCCATCCCATCGCCATCGGCGCAGGCAAACCGCTGTTCACCCAGAAGGCGGAACTGCAACTGATCAGCGCCAAGACCTACGACTCAGGCGTCATGCGGCTCCGATACCAGACTCGCCGCGACCAGCCCGCAGCTCACGACTCCGAGAGGCAATAAAGATCTCGAATAGCGCGGCAGCTCTTGATGCCCTCAACGGCACCGGGCCCGAGCCAGACATCGTCGGAGCTTGGTGACGAACCTTGACCCGATCAGGCCGGTGCCGCCGATTACCACGATTCTCATGACAAGCCTCCTGTCCGCCGGGCCCGGAGACGGGTGTCGTATGCCTTGAATCGATGGCGGCTGAACTCCTGGACGGCCTCGGTCACAACCCGCGCGGCTGTCCTGTCTTACGAAGCGTAAAGGGCACTCCGCATCCCATTCCTAAAGGAGGTCTTTCCATGTCGGACGTCGAGTCCACGACCGTCGGGCAGAAGCCACGATCGAACGCGTGGCAGTCGGCAGTCACCGTGGTTCAGGAGGCGCAGCCTCCTTTCATCCCGGTGGGTGCGCACGACGTCGGTCGTGCGGGCCCGTCAGGAACCCTATGGAACCCTACAAGTGCGAGACACTACCGGGCACATCGCCAAGGCGAAGCTGATGGCTCAAAGCGGGCTGTGTGATGCTAACGCGCGCCGGCCGGTGGCTGCATAGGCAGGGAGGGGTTTGCCGTTGGTCCAGGCCGGTCAGCGGGGTGCGGGGGCCGACCAGCACGCCACTCTGAGCGCGATGCCACTGTCACCGTACTGCTTTACCGGGGCGACCGTCGGCCCGGCGAGGGCTCCGTGGGCGCAACCGGGATCGCCGGCCCGGGCTCGGGGAGCTGGAAGAGACGTCGTGCCAGGTGCAGGAGATGGTATCGGAGTGTCTCGTCATCGAGGTCCATGACGAGCGGGTGCACGACGGCACCGCCGATGGCGGCCGAGAGCATCGCCGCCGGTACCCGGGCCCCGGCATCGGCGTCCTTGCCAACCAGGACAGTGAACAGACGGTCCATCAGCTGCCGGAACGGCTGGTGCTCCGCCAGGAACCGGACGATCACCGGATCGGTCTGCAGGGTGCTCACCATGCGGCGGCGCGCGACGGCGAGGTCGATCACCTGCGTGAGCAGCACTTCGCCCGCCCGCTGGCCGCTTTCCTCGGCTTCGGCGGCATCCAGCGCCGCCTCCAGTCCCGCCAGCTCAGCCTCGGCGACGGCCAGGACGATGCCCTCCTTCGTCTTGAACTGATGGTAGACGGCAGCCTTGGTGACGCCGAGGGCGTCGGCGATCATCTGCAGCGACGTCCCGCTGACACCATGCTGGGCGAACAGCTCGAGCGCAGCGGCGATGGTGCGGGTCTGCGCGGCGCTGTAGGGGCCGGACCTCGCTGGGCTGACGGTCGCGCTGTCTGCGGAGCTCACACGAGGAGGATAGCCGGTCGTCTTGTCCCTCCCTAGCCGAGCGGCTACTCCCGGGCCTGCTGCAAGTAGACGTCCAGATGGCGGATCTTGCCGCCGGAGTTGAATTCGAAGACGGTCATCGAGTTGACCACGTTGACGTTGCCGCCGCGGAAGTGCCGCTCCTCGATCTCGAAATAGACGAGAGCGTCTGACTCGGAGATCCGCCGTACCGTGGTCTGGAACGAGTCCGTTGCCGAAGCCCACTGGGTCAGCATCTCGGTGTACTGCTGCCAATTCTGCATTTCGAGGAAAGTGCCGATTCTCGCGAATTCGTCCACTGCCACGAACTCGGCCAGCGGAGCCCAGTCAGCTGGCGCCTTCACGTCTGGCACCAGGCGTTTCATGGTTTGCTCGTATTCGAGGACCTTGCGGGTCAGCGGGCCGGTGTTCTGGGCACCTGGACCTGTGGTGAGCATCGAGTTGTACGCGTCGACCATGACGTGTCGCTCCCGTCACTCATGAACAGCGGGGCGGGGACCACGGGGAAGGATGTGAGGCAGGTCCTCGGTCGTGAGGATCCCGGGGCGCGCCGCGCACACATAGGGGATGGCGTTGACCGGCCCGTTGGCGTTGTACGCGGGCACGAACGATGCGAGGTCATCGAGCGGCACGGGGAACGGCATGCTCAGGTCGAACGGCGCGTCACCGTGGATGCGGATCCGCCAGCCCGTGGGCTGCAAACCCCAGTCGGGCTCCACGTCCCTGGCGACGAAGCCGTATTGGGTGAAGCGGATCCGGTCGACGCCGCTGCTGCGGCCGTTGATGATGATCCGCTGCGCGGCGGCGGTCCCTGCTTTGATCTCGCCGGCGGCGATCGTCGTGTCCTGCCTGGCCGCCGCCACTCCGCCCTCAGCGGTCCATTCGTCGATGCCGAAGCCGGCGATGGCTCCCAGCATGCTGAGCGGGGGCTGGTACTCGCCGAACAGATGGTTCTTCCTCCGGTCGGGATCGAACTCCGACAGCGGCTTCCCGAATCGCATCTGGTCCATCACCATGTGCGCGGAAGGGCGGCGGGACAGATCGCCAAACTCCTCGATCTCGATCAGGTCGACGCGCCGCTGCACCGACAGCAACGCCAGCGGGAGGGTTTCCGTGATGAACCCCGGGTCGCTGCCGCTTGCCCACACCGACGCGTTGCCCTTCTCGCAGGCCTCCTGCACGCGGGCACGGTTCGCATCGCTCAGCCGAACCCCCCTAGCGAACAGGTCGGTGCAGGTGGTGACGATGTTCGTGCCCGATCCGAGCAGCGCGACGAGGTCCTCGACGAGCTCGTATTCGGTGAGGCCGGCCCGGGTCTGACCGCTGCCCGTGGCACGCGGCATGTAGATGCAGCAGTCCGCCGTGAGCTTCAGGACCGCGTCGCGGTCGGTCGTGGCCGCAGGGCCGACCGGGCCTTCACCGCACAGCTCGCCCGCATCGACACCGTCCTTAGCCGGGTCGTACACCAGCACCGCGACCAGGTCGAGCGACGGATGGCGGATCACCTCCCGCAGCGCTCGCTGACCCGTGTTCCCCGTCGCCCACTGGATCACCCGGTACCGCGACGAATCCATGAATACCCTCCTCCGCTCAGGTAGCCGCGGACTAGCCGATCGACTAGGACACTAGCCGAACGACTAGTGTAAGGCAAGTCCAGTCTGCTATAAGGAGAATGCGGTTTCCGGCTTGCTTACAACAGCAGGCTAACAAGGAAACGCCCAGGTAGACCTATCTAGCCATAGCTCGGAAACGAGCCGGCCGGACGCACGCTGTTTCCGTCGTAAGCTGACTACATACATTTCTGCATGTATTCTGGAGGCGCTTGTGCGGAACAGCCGCTGCCTCATGGGAGAGGTTCGCCGACTGGGCCCATGCCACTCGGCAGGGCGCGACGTTCCGAGGCGCACATCTTGGTACCGTAACTTGAATACAACTTTGCCGTCAAAGGGGGCTTACTGATGGTAGCCGACCTTCGGTCGCCTGGCGTGACCTCGCCCCGAGGCGAGACCGCCTCAAGCGGGCTCGCGACTGCTAAGCCCGCCGAGGCCGAGCCGCTTCAACTGACTCTGCAAGCCGCCGCGCAGATTCGCGGTCTGATCATCGACCGCGTGCTCCTCCCCGGGGAGAAGATCCGGCAGGTCGAGTTGGCCGATCGCATCGGGGTTTCCCGCAGCCCGCTGCGCGAAGCGCTCAGGACGCTCGAGTCCGAAGGTGTCGTGGCCTATGAGATCAACCGAGGCTACGTCGTCGCCAAGCTCGGCGACGACGACCTCGCCCAGATCTTCCGGATGCGTGCGCTGCTCGAGGACGAGTTGCTGCGCACGGTGAAGCGCCCCGACGCGGCCGTGCTGAGCGATCTGAAAGACCTCAACGAGAAGATGATGGTCGCGATTGACGAGCGCAATGTCACCGACGTGCTGCGGTACAACCGCGAATTCCACTTCGCCATCTTCGATCTGTCTCCGCTCAACCAGTTCCGTCGGGAAGTACGCCGGCTCTGGCAGATGTCGGAGGGCTACAGCGCCGCGTGGTGGTGGCGTCAGCCGGAGGCGAAGAAGCGCATCAACGCCGAGCACAAGGCGATCATCAGCGCCCTGCGGAAGTTCGATCTGGACCGACTCGTGGAGATCTGCGCCAAGCACCGCATTGGCGGCCTCGAGCGGTCGATCACCGGGGCCCCCGGCAGCGCCGCGCGCTGATGGCTCAGCGACCGCCTGCTCTGCGACGTCGACTACCGTGCTTTCGTCCAGCAGGGCGCGGAGATAACCGGGCAGCGTGAACCGCTCCTCGCGGTGAAGGATGTCGCTCGCGCTCATCATCCGTAGCAGGGTCACCACGGCGCTGTAGTAAAAAATGCATGCAGTTTAGTGTACAATCTATGACCGGACGGACCATCACACGGAAGCCGGTACCCGGTGCGAGCAGACGTGTTGCGGCAGTTGCAGCGCGTCCTGCGCGAAACGGCCCGGCGCTTCTTCGCGAAGGAGGCGGTGGCCGTGAAGGTGGCGGTCGTCGGTACCGAACGAGCCGTTGGGCAGCACGCGTCCGGAGAGGGGCAATGAGCCCGTCGCCAGCATTCGCCGACATCTCCCGGCTCGTCCGCCCCCACCGGGTCGCCGTGGTCGGTGCCTCCGATCGGCCGGGGTCGCTCAGGTACTCCACGTACTACAACGTGCGAAACAACTCAGTCATCGCCGGCGGCGCGGTGCCTGTCAACCCGCGGTACGAGACGGTGCTGGGGGACCGCTGCTATCCGCACGTCTCGGACTTCTCCGGTGACCCGATCGACGTTGCCATCGTTCTCGTGACCGCCGACCGGGTACTGGACGTCGTCAAGGATTGCGCGGCATCCGGGGTACGTTATCTCGTCGTGCTGAGCTCCGGGTTCTCCGAGACCGGCCAGGCTGGCCGCGCGCAGCAAGAGCAGATGGTCCGGCTCGCCCGGGCGTCGGGGATGCGGGTCTACGGACCGAACTCGCCGGGGCTGGCCAACATCGCCGACCGGGTGCTGCTGAGCATGTCGCCAGTGGCGGGCGCAGACGTGACGAGCGGGCCGGTCGGGCTGGTGACTCAGGGTGGTGGTCTCGGCCGTGCGCTGATGCAGTGGATGGATCGTGGCCTCGGTATCGGCCTGTGGTGCTCACCCGGCAACGAAGCCGACCTGGACATCGCCGACTTCGTCAACCACATGGTCGAGGACGACAGGATCCGCGTCATCGGCGCCGTAGTCGAGGGCTTCAGCACGGGCCGGAAGTTCCTCGAGGTGGCCCGCCGCGCCCGCGAGGCTGGCAAGCCGATCGTGATCCTGAAGATCGGCCGCTCGGAGTACGGGCAGAAGACAGCGGCATCGCACACCGCCTCGATCGCCGGGAACGACGCGGTGGCCTCCGCGGTCTTCGCCCAGTACGGCGTCGTGCGTGTGGACGACGTGGACGAGCTGGGCGAGGCCCTGCATCTGTTTTCCAGGGCCCTCGAGGTGGCCGGCCGCGACGCAACGCGCACCTGCGTGTACTCGTTCTCCGGGGGCACCGCGTCACTCGCCGCGGACCTAGTCGGCAGCGCCGGGCTGGAGCTTGCGACGTTCGAGCCGGCGACCTCGGCGGCGCTTACCGCGCGGGCCCCGGCATTCGGGTTCGTAGACAATCCGGTGGATCTCACCACGAAGGTGTTCACCGACGCCGAGCTGAACCGGGCCATGTTCGAACTCATCTGCAACGACCCGAACGTCGGCTCGGTGCTGTTCGCGATGCCGGCGGACTACGGCGAGAACACCGTGGCCGTGTGCAGGGACGCGGTCGAGATCGCGCAGTCCACGGGCACCCTGCTGATCCCCGTGTGGATGGCTCCGCACTATGTGAGCACACGGCCGAGGAGCTACCTGGGCTGGGGCAACTCCACGCCGCTCGGCTCCTCGCTCGGCCTCGCGCTGGGCGCGAAGGTCGCGGCACCGGACAAGCTGTCGGTCTGCTTCCTTGGCGACGCGGCGTTCGGGCAGTGCGGCCTGGAGCTGGAGACCGCGGTGCGCAACAAGATCCCGGTGCTTTGCGTTCTGGTGAACAACTCCGAGATGACCGGCTACGGCGATCACCAGCGTATTGCCGAGGAGCGGTTCGGCCTCAAGGCCCTGTCCGGCCGCTACACGGAGATCGGCGCCGCGCTGGGCGCGGAATCTTCCCGGATCACCAACCCCGACGAGGTCGCCGCGAGCATTCAGAAGGGCATCGCCAGAGTCGAGGCCGGCGCGGTCGTTCTCCTGGAGTTCGTTACGGCACCGCTGCGGCACCGGATCGCGGCCGCCACTGTATTCGCCAGCTGATTGGCCTATCGGTTCCCGTGCCGGCCGGACGACCATCATCAACCCGGGGAGTGCGATGACATACGTGGTCACACAGGCATGTGTCGACGTCAAGGACCGCGGTTGCGGTTGAGCCGATGGCTACCCGAGATGGGCGCGATGTCGCCGGCGGCTCGCACCGCCTCGCCGGACGCGTCGCGCTGGTGACTGGCGCCGCGCGCGGCATCGGAGCCGCTGCCGCCCGCCGTTTCGTGGCCGAGGGCGCCTGCGTCGTGGTGGCGGATGTGCTCGACGACGAGGGTGTCGCGGTGGCCGCCGAGCTGGGCGAGCGAGCGCTGTACGTTCACCTGGACGTGCGGGACCAGGACGCTTGGGGCGATGCGGTCCGGGCCGGCCGCGATCGCTTCGGGAGCGCGCCCACCATTCTCGTGCACAACGCCGGCGTGATGACTCGGGGCACGGCGGAGAACGCCGACGAGGCCGCCATGCGACTCGCGTTCGAGGTGAACGTCCTCGGGCCCGCTCTCGGTACGTCAGCGTGCGTGCCCGGAATGCGCGCGGCCGGCGGGGGAGCGATCGTCTTCGTGTCGTCCATCGCCTCGATCACCGGCGGCGGCGGCTTCCTTCCCTATGCCAGCAGCAAGGCGGCCAACGCCACCTATGCGCGCTGCGCCGCGCGAGAGCTCGGCCCGCTCGGCATCCGGGTGAACTCCCTGCACCCGGGTGGGGTCGAGACGCCGATGAATTCTGGCCCCGACTTCGCCGCCCTCGACCACGACGCGTGGTTCGGGCGGATGGCCATTCCGCGGATCGGCCGGCCGGACGAGATCGCCGACGCGCTGCTCTACCTCGTGTCGGACGAATCCTCCTATGTCACCGGTACTTCGCTTGTTGTCGACGGAGGCCAGGCCCTCGGCCCGGTGACCGCGTGGGCGTCACCGTCCGGTGCAGCGGGCTGACGCTACGCCGACGGCTCACCGGGCCACTCACCGGTCGAGCAGCACGACCGTCTTCCCGATGTTGCCGCCGCGGAACAGTTCGAGCATGGTGGCAGGCAGGGACTCGAGGCCGTGATGGACGGTCTCGAGCGCGACGATCTTGCCCCGGTCGAGCCAGTGCTCGAGCTGGGCCATGGCCGCCGGCTCGAACTCGCTGAAGTGCGACGGCGTGAAGCTCTCGAACCGCAGGCCGTGCTGGTGGATCGGGCGGATGTCGACCGTCCAGGCGGGCGGACTTGGAGCACGCCGACGCTGACCGGGACAGCGGTCGACCGGCCCTTCCTCACCACCGACCTGTCAACCGGACAGATCTACGAGGCGAGCTCGGGCCCGCCCGGACCGAATTCGTCCGGTGATCCGAACGCCGCACCGGGGACCGGCTTCGACCGCTACCTGGTCGAATCAACTGACGGGGTGCACTGGAGCAGCCCCGAGCCCTTCGGCGGCGCGGGACTGGGGGCATTCTTCTCGGCCGCGCACGGCGTTCTCGCTACGGCCATCACTTCCACGAGCCCAGCTGTCTGTGGCGGCGTCGCACCGGTCAGCTGCGTCGTCTTCCAGACCACGACAGATGCCGGTGCCAGCTGGTCACGGCATGTGCTGCCGGGTTCGGCGGACAACAGCGACTCGCCGCTGGTGGCCGCCGATCCCCGGCGACCGGGTCACTTCACGGTCGCCTTCCTGAACGCGGCCAGCACGAAGTTCCAGGTATTCCAGACCCGCGACTCCGGGAACACGTGGAGCAGCAGGCCGACGATCGTCACCGACGATCCCGCCCAAAAGCACTGGCACCCGTGGCTGGCCTACTCACTTCAGGGCGTGCTCGGCCTCATGTGGCAGAACAACCCGCCGGGCACGGGGCAGCCATACGGCGTGTTCGCGGCGATCTCCTACGACGGCGGCACGCACTTCAGCCTGCCCCTCCAGGTCGGCAGCTCCCCGGCGCCCCAGCCCGGTGAGTTCGGCAACTCCGGCGACGACTTCTCGTTCATCAACATCCACGGAGATGACGTCTTCGTGGCCTGGGCGGGCTGGCAGCCGGTGGAGAGACAGGGCTTCCTCACGACCGTCAAGCTCCAGGCGTTCAGGTTTGGCCACGGCCGCCGATGAGTCAGCGTTAGAGATCGAGGAGCCGTCGCGTCAGAGGGGGGGCAGTGCGGGCAGTCGCCGGCGGGTGAGGACCTCGCTGCCGAGCTCGCGGGTGAGGGAGCGCGTCCCCCCCATGAGCTGCTCCAGCACGAGGACCCGGCGCACGTAACGGTGGAAGGGGTGCTCGGTGGTGAAGCCGATTCCGGCTCTGCTCGAACAGCTTGAGATCTTTGCCTTCGATCAACGGTCGTTCCCCAGGTCGAGCAGGCGGCGGGCGATGATGTTGCGCTGGATTTCGGCGGTCCCCCCGTAGATCGTCGCGGCGCGCGAGTAGATGAACTCGCTCCGCCAGCGCTCGCTCTCGGCGTCGTCGCCGATCGTGACCTCGGCGGGCAGGGCCTCGGCGACAAGGTCGAACAGGGCCTGCTCGGCCGTGGCCAGGAGCACCTTGTCGATCGAGGTCTCCGGCCCAAGCTCGTCTCCCGCGGCCATCCGGTGCTGGGTAGTGCGGGAACGGGCCCGGAACGCGTACACCAGCTGGGTGACCTCGCCGAGGGCGGTCGGGTCGAGTGTGTCCGGGCCCGCCGCGCTGACGAGATCGCGCAGCCGCCGGTGGAGCCACGCCGCCCGCTGCCAGAGGGCGGTGCTTCGTTCGTAGGGGAGCAGATCCATGGCGAACGCCCAGCCCTGGTTCTCCTCGCCGAGCGTCCGGTCGAAGGGAACGAGCACGCCGTCGAAGAACACCTCAGAGAACTCCTGCTCGCCGTCCATGGTCTGGATGGGCCGGATCGTGATGCCGGGGGCGTCCATGTCCACGAACAGGGCGGTGATGCCCTTGTGGGCCGATTCGACGGAGCCGGTCCGGGTCAGCAGGACACACCGCCGGGCGTACTGGCTGGTCCACACCTTCTGGCCGGTTACCTGCCAGCCCTCGCGGGTGCGGACGGCGCGGCAGGTGAGCGACGCCAGGTTGCTGCCGCTGCCTGGCTCGGAGAATCCCTGGCACCAGACCTCGTCGCCGCGCAGCAGCGGCGGGAGCACCTTGGCCGACAACTCGGGCCGGGCAAAGGTGATCACCGAGGGGCCGAGCACCTCGGGCAGAGAGTACAGGCCCGGCTCCAGCAGGTCCCGGGCCGTGACCGCCTCGCTCAGGTAGGCACGCAGCAGCGTCGAGCCACCGTAACCCCCCACCTGCTCGGGCCAGCCCCAGCGAGCCCAGCCGGCGTCGAAGGCGAGACGCCGGACCTTGGCGATCTGGGTCATCTTCTGGTCGAGCGTGCCTCCGCCCGCGTAGCTGGGAGCGAGCTCATCGCCATGCTCGTCGAGCCAGTCGTCCAGCGCCTTGCGGAAGGCGTCGAGCTGCATGGCTCGGGTCCTACCCGGCCGGCTGCGCCGTCGGCTCGGGGCGGAGCGGGTCGTGCGGCTTGCCGGCATCACGGGTGCCGCTGCGGCGGAGGAACGTCATGGACCGCGTCTTCAGGCGCCAGCCCTGCTCGGTCCGGACGTAGGCGTCGGTGTACCAGCCCATCCGCATGTTGTGGTTGGTCTGGTCGACGAACAGCAGCGGCTGGTGGCCGCTCCCCGTGTCGCCATCGAGATCGAGGAGCGGTGTGCCGGTCAGGAACAGGCCCTTGGGTGCGACCTCCACGAGGGCCGGGAAGTCGCGGAGCGCGTAGGTCGAGCCGAAGGCGCTGTAGGTGCCGTCGGGCGTGAAGACCTCCGCAATGACGGTCTCGATGTCGTTCTGCGTCATGGCCACGGCGTACTTCGCCAGCAGCTGTTCGATCTCGATCACGTCGGTGATCGGCAGTTGTGCCATGGGTCAGCTCCCCTCATGGGACTGTACGGGTTACCTCTGCGCTATAAAAACTAAATCGATATCGAAGTCAAAATATGTAACCGGCCGTGCAGTGTCAACGATGCGGCCGGTTTCCCGCCGGGGCCGAGCGGCAGGGAGCTGATGCGGGGGCGTCCCCTGCGGGCCAGCTGCGCGCTCCTGGCCGGCACCGGATCGCCCGGCGCGAACAGGTCTCAGGCGGCGCCCCTTTTCGCCTGCGGCCGCCGGCTTCGGTTCTCCTGGATGCCCAACGCGTTCGCCCACAGCAGGGTGAGCTGGTCGACCGCGGTATCGAGGTCGAACTTCGCCCCGCCGATGAACATCATCTCGGCGAACTTGGCGACCATGCCACCGAGCGCTATCGCCGCGTGCCGCGTGTCGATCCGGCGGTCGGCCACCCCCTCGGCCTGCAGCCGGGCGATCGCCGACTCCGTCCGGACGGTCAGGTAGTCGTCGCGCTTGGCTCGCGCCATCCGCACGTCCTCGTTGTACCGGCTGACTTCCTCGATCACCCGCATGATGCGGGCTTCCTTCCGGTACGCGGAGAGGTACGAACGGTTCGCCGCCCTGATCCGGTCGATCGGCCCGGCTTCGTCGTCGATGTTGTGTGCGATGTCGTCCATCGATACCAGCCGCACCTCGACCTCCTCCGCTATCTCGCGGAAGAGCTCCTCCTTGGTGTCGAAATAGTGATAGAACGACCCGTGCGAGACTCCGGCCTCGGCGGCGATGTCGGAAATCCGGGCCTGGAGGAAGCCGTCGCGCTCGAAGACCGCCTTGCCAGCCTCCAGGAAGCGAGCGCGCGTACGTCGTCCCTTAGCCGACCGCGGCCCTGCATCCATATGGTCACCTCTTCATCCAGAACTCGACGTCAAAAGCATAACGTCGGGCAACGCGCGCTCCGGTTACCAGTCTCGTCCGAGCGAGGAACGCTCTGGTCGGCGTACCAGCGCCGAACCGGCCGCAGGCACCTCGATCGGCACCTGGCGCGGGACAGCCAGAGATTGACATCGACGTCGGTATAGAATTTTATGGTGACGTGACATTCGTACCAGTGCGGCTGAGCGTCGCGCGCGGGAGCGGCGGCTGATGGATGTCCGCCTCTCGGATGAGCAACGGGCACTTCGCGACTCTGCGGCCCGCGTCGTCAACTCACTCGCGCCCCGGACCGTCCGGGACCTCGACGACCTCGAGCGGGCCGACAAGCTCGACGCCGCGGTCGACGCGTCCGGCTGGCGCGAACTGCGCACCGCGGTAGTGGAGGGGGACGGGGAGGTGGGCGGGGCGCCCCTGGCCTCGGCGGTCGAGGCGGCTCTGATCGCTGAGGAACTCGGCCGTGGGCCAGCCGACACCGCGTTCCTCGGGCCGACGCTGGCGGCGGAGTTCCGTCGCGTGGCCGCCGCACCAACGAGCGGAGCACCGGAAACGGTCGCATTCGTGCCTGATCTCTCGGCGCTCGCCTGCGCGACGGACGGTGCGCTGCCGTCGCGCGCCGTCGCGATCGATGCTCGCGGGGCAACATCGGCGCTTGTGCTCGTGCCCGCACCCGACGGTTACCTGCTGGCCGAAGTCGCCTTGCCCGACACCGGGACGATGGTGGATCTCACGCGACCGGTGGCCGCGGTCGAGCCGGCCGCGGTGGTTCCCGTTCCGGGACAGGTAGGGCCGATCACCGCGGAAGATCTCGCCCGCTGGACCAGCCTCGGACTCGCATTGACATGCGCGGACCTCGTCGGGGCCATGCGTGGCGCCGTGCACCTGGCCAGCCAGTGACATCCTTGGCGGCGTCGGAGTGAACCTGGCCAGGGTTCTCGAACATCATGGGATCGGAGAACATCACGGGATCGGATCGGGATATGGACTTCGGTGACTCGCCGGAGGAAGCCGCATTCCGGCTGCGCCTGCGGGAATGGCTCCAGGACAACAACCCGCACTTGCCGGCTTCGTCGACCTCGGACGACTACTGGGCCGGGCAAGCCGCGTGGCATCGGGCCCTCTACGACGCCGGCTTCTTCGGGATGTCCTGGCCGCCCGAGATCGGAGGGCGGGGACTGCCCGGCGTCTATGAGGTCATCGTGGACTCCGAACTCGCCGCCGCGGGTGCACCACCGCGTCCGAGCGTCGGGTTCCTGGTAGAGGGCATCCTCCGGCACGGGAATGACGACATCAAGCGCCGGTTTCTTCCCGGTATCGTCAGCGGCCGTGATCGCTGGTGCCAAGGCTTCAGCGAGCCGGACGCCGGCTCCGACCTGGCGTCGCTGCGCATGTACGCGCAACACGTTCCGGGGGATGGGGAGGCGGGTGGGGAGTACGTCTTCACCGGGCAGAAGGTCTGGACCAGCTACTCGGACGAGGCCGACTGGTGCCTCCTGCTGGCCCGTACCGATCCGGACGTCCCCAAGCACCGCGGCATTTCCGCCTTCGCCGTGCCGATGCACCAGCCCGGCGTCACCCAGCGGCCGCTGAAGATGATCAACGGGATCACCAAGGAATTCGGCGAGGTGACCCTCGATGGCGCCCGGGCCGCCGCGTTCGACATGATCGGCGAGCCAGGCGAGGGCTGGTCTTTGGCCATGACCGTCGTGAGCCACGAACGAGAACCCGGTCAGCTCGGCTATGTCGCGCGCTATCGCAAGAGCGTCGATGAGCTCGCCCGCCAGGTACGCGACGACCCGGCACGGTTCGAGGCCGAACAGCTGCGCGATCTCGCGTGGGCGATCGTCGAGGCCGAGATGCTGCGGCTGCACGTCAGCCGGCGGCTTTCCGATCGCATGGACGGCACGTCCCACGGCCTGGAGGGCTCGGTCGACAAACTGCTCATGACGTCCGCCGAACAGGCGGTCGGGCACGCCGCGCTCAGTGTCGGGGGCACCGCGCACGACGGCGGAGACGACACGTGGCTGAACATGTACCTGTACAGCAGGGCGCAAAGCGTCATGGGCGGCACCAGGACTCCGATCTCCGGACCTGGGTCCGCTGGTGTCGGCGGGACAACGCGACCGGGTTCGCGGGTTCATCGACCGGGCCATCGCCGACGGGGCGGTGGTCGCCAATGATGTCGCCGGTGACGTGCCGCCGGACGGATTCGTCCTTTGCCCGCACCTGATGGTGAGCGTGCGCAACGAGATGGAGCTTGCGCAGCAAGAGGTGTTCGGTCCGGTCCAGTCCGTCATCGCCGTGGACGACGACGATGAAGCCGTGGCCGTGGCGAACGCGTCCCCGTACGGACTGGCGGCGGGGATCTTCACCTCCTCTATGGCGAAGGCGCACCGTTGTGCGCGGCGGCTGGAAGCGGGGTCAGGTTCAGATCAATCGCTTCCCCGCCGGCGGCGTGGACACTCCGTTCGGTGGCTATAAGCAAAGTGGCCTGGGACGCGAGAAGGGTGTCGAGGCGTTGCGCCATTACACGCAGCTCAAGACCGTCATCGTCGAACTCGGTGACGACGATGACTAGCAGCGTGAGCGGGCCGGCCCAGCACACGGTTTACGCCCTGCGCTACGCGGAGCGCGCAACCACCCGGGAGCACCACTTCTACGGTGCCATCGACCGCGCTACCGATCCGATGCCGATCAGCTACTTCGTGTGGCTGATTACCGGTCCGCATGGGCCCGTACTCGTCGACACCGGGTTCACGGCGTCGACGGCGCGCCGCCTGGGCCGTACCTACATCACCTCCCCGCGCGACGCTGTCCGAGCTGCGGGCGTCGATCCCGATAGCCTCGCCACGGTCGTCCTCAGCCACCTCCACTACGATCATGCGGGCTGCACGGCAGACTTCCCGGCCGCCTCCTTCGTCCTGCAAGACCGGGAGATGGCGTTCTGGACGGGACGGCATGCCCGCCAGGTGGCGAGCGGGCTCGGCCTGCCGCACCTGGCCCTGCCCGAAGACGTGCTGGCACTGGTCGCGGCGAACTTCACGGGCCGCGTTCACTGGGTCGACGGCGACGCCGAGATCGCGCCCGGCATCTCGGTACATCGCGTCGGCGGGCACACGCCGGGCATGCAGGTCGTGCGGGTCAGGACCGCGCTCGGGTACGTGGTCCTCGCCTCCGACGCGTCACATTTCTACGAGAACATCGAGCGAGACCGGCCGTTCGCGGTCCTCGACAGCGTCCCGGGAGCTCTCCAGGCCTTCGCCGACGTCCGTTCCCTGGCCAGCGACCCCGGCCTGATCATCCCGGGACACGACCCGTCGGTGCTCGACCGGTTCCCGGAGGCCGGCCTTCCCTCGCTGCCAGGACACGCCGTCGTCATCGGTTGGACGTGAGGAGTAACACATGACCCAGGTCGTTGTGGTTGGCGGTGGTAACGCGGGTCTGTGTGCCGCCATCGCGGCCCGGGAGGCGGGGGCCGACGTGCACCTGCTCGAGCGGGCACCCGAGGCCCTCAGAGGGGGCAACTCCGCCTTCACTGCCGGCCTGATGCGAACCGTCTACAACGACGCCGCCGACATCCATGACCTCGTCGGCATGCTGACCGAAGACGACCTGGCACATACGGACTTCGGCGCGTACACCGCCGGCGACTTCCTGGACACGCTCGCGCGCGTCACGGAGTACCGGTGCGATCCCGAACTCGCCAGCCAGCTCGTCAACGACAGCACTGAGACGCTGAAGTGGATGAAGTCGCACGGCGTGCGGTTCGCGCCTGCCTATGGCCGGCAGGCGTTCAGGCACGGCGACAGGTTCAGGTTCTGGGGCGGAGCGGTCATCGAGGTCGTGGGAGGCGGCCGGGGCCTGGTGGACTATCTGTACGCCGAGGCGGACAAGCTCGGAGTCGGCATCCACTACGAGACCCGGGCGCTGCGCCTCCTTATCGACGAAGGCCCAGCGGGCGTCCGGCCGATTGGGGTCAGGACCTCGGCCGCCGGCTCACCCGTCGACATACCGGCCGACTCGGTCGTGCTCGCGGCCGGCGGGTTCCAGGCCAACGCCGAGTGGCGCGCCCGGTACCTGGGTCCCGGCTGGGATCTCGCCAAGGTACGCGGCACGCGCTACAACACCGGTGATGGCATCGAGATGGCGTTGCGCGCCGGGGCGTCGCCGGCTGGTAACTGGACCGGGTGCCATGCCGTCGCCTGGGATCGGAACGCGCCGGAATTCGGCGATCTGAGAGTCGGTGACGGTTTCCAGAAGCACAGCTATCCGTTCGGCATCGTCGTCAACGCCGGCGGCCGGCGTTTCCTGGACGAAGGCGCGGACTTCCGCAACTACACGTATGCGCTGTACGGGCGGGAGATCCTGTCACAGCCTGGCCAGGTCGCGTGGCAGGTCTTCGATCAGCAGACGACGCATCTGCTCCGCGACGAGTACCGCATTCGCGAAGTGTCGAAGGTGACCGCGCCGACCATCGAAAAGCTCGCAGAAGCCATGGATGGCGTCGACGCGCGAGCGTTCGCCGAGACGGTCCGGCAGTTCAACCAGAGCGTGCGCCGGGACGTGCCGTTCAACCCGAATATTCTCGACGGCCGGTGCACCGCGGGCATCACGCCGCCGAAGAGCAACTGGGCGATGCCGCTGGAGCAGGGCCCGTTCGAGGCCTACCACGTGACCTGCGGGATCACGTTCACCTTCGGCGGGGTCCGGGCCGACGCGCAGGCGCGGGTCATCGACGGCGACGGCCGGGTCATGCCGGGCCTGTTCGCGTGCGGCGAGATGCTCGGCGGCCTGTTCTACATCAACTATCCCGGTGGTTCGGGCCTTACCGCCGGCTCGGTCTTCGGCCGCATCGCCGGCCGGAACGCCGCTCACGTCACAGCCAGACACCACGGAGAAGGGCGTAACCTCTGAATCTCGGCCCTTGACCGGCCGGATCACCAATGTTATTTTGACGTCGAAGTCAATTCGAATGAGGAGCGGTTTAGCGGTCCCGGCCGTGCGTGCCGTGGGTTCCGCCGGAGCAGAGGAGCGACGTCGTGAGCGCTGTCGCCCAATCGGCACCGGATGGCTCGACCTGGTCTCGTTCGCGCTCATGCTCGCGTTCCTGTACTTCCGCCCGACTGGACTGTTCGGCCGGGCAGAGGCCGTGCGGCTGTGACGACAACCCTATCCGTGCGTGATCTGGCGGTGACCTACGACAACGGCCCTCCCGCGGTGTCGGGATACTCCGTCGACCTGATGGCGGGCACGCTGACCGTCATACTCGGGCGGAACGGGGCGGGCAAGACGAGCACGCTGCGCGGCATCACCGGGTTCCTCGCCCACGAATCGGGCTCGGTGCGCGGGACCATCGCACTCGACGGTGTGGTCGTCAGGCGCCCGAATCCGCTGCGCTTGTCGCGGCTCGGCGTCGGGCTCGTCGCCGAACGGGACAAGGTCTTCGCGAACATGTCCGTCTACGACCAGATGCGCCTGGTCATGTCGGCCCGGGACGTGGCCGAACACATCCGGCCGCTGCTCCTGTGCATGGCCACCGACGTCACCTACTGCGGCCCGGCCGGAAGCGGTCAGATCGTGAAGCAGCTCAACAATATGGTGCTCTTCCAGAATGTGCTCGCCATCGCGGAGGCTCACGCCGTCGCGACCGCTGCCGGACTGGACGGCACCCTCCTGTTCGACGCTTTGTCGAAGGGTTCAGCGGACAGTTTCGCGCTGCGAAACCATGGCATGAAGGCAATCCTCTCCGATGAATATCCCCTCAACGCGTTCTCGACCGACTACGCGCTGAAGGATCTCAGCTATGCCCTCGAGGTGGCTTCCGCGACCGGAGTGGCGGCTCAAGGAGCAGAGCTGGTCCGCCGCGTGCTGGAGGCAACCCGGGAGGCCGGATGGGGCAACCAGTATTTTCCTGTGCTACGCAGAACGATCGGTCCGGCCAAGGGAACGGCCGAATAGATGGAGCCATACCCGAACGGAGCACCGTGCAGGGCCCGATGCAGGATTACCCGCTGACGCTTCGGCTGGTACCTGCACAGCGCGGTCGCGGCAGCTTCCCTGCGCATGTCCCACCAAATCAGCTAGCCCCGGCGCAGTTCCGGCACTTCGAGCAGTTCTCGGAGCATTCCCGCCAGTTCCTCCGTGCGCGCGCCATCATTGCCGCCGAGCGGCTTGGTCAGTTGCTCGCGCATCTGGGACACGGCCTCCGTCGCGTTCCGCACCATGGCGATGCCCTGCTCGGTCAGCGACAACTCGACGGCACGCGGATCAGCAGTGCTTGCCGAGCGCGTGACGAACCCTGCGCGTTCGAGCGTCCTGACCAACTTGGAAATGTAGACGGCGTCGAGGCCGGTCAGGTCGGCGAGCTCCCGCTGGCTGGGACGGGTTCCGCCGCGAGACATGCCGTACAGCGGAGCGAGCACGGCGTACTGCGCTTGCGTGAGACCCATGGGCTCCAGCACGCGGTCCATCGCGGCACGCCATCCCATAGACAACCGCCAGATCAGGAAGCCCACATTGCGGCGGACCTCGCCTTCCGTATCATTCATGGATATAGTTTACATGGCAACTGTACGTGTGTAGGCTATGGGATCCACCTTCACCCTGCGGATGGTTCCGGGGCAGGGCCGGGCGATGACTTTCCGGCCGAAAGTACAGGAGGTCCGGCCCGCCGCCGCGTCATTTCTGCGTGCTCAGCTCATCCGCGCGCGTGATGACCTGGGCTAGGACGCGGTGGGCGGTTGCCAGGTCATCCTGGTCCAGGCCCGCGTACAGTTTGCGCGTGGTCTGCGCCACCGTCTCAGTGAGCCGAGCAAGCAGTGCGGTGCCCTCCGGGGTCGCCTGCGCGGGGCCGGGGGAGTGCGGCGCCGTGCCAGTGGCCAGTCCTTGCTTGTCGAGGCCGGCGAGCAGTTCCGCGACCGCCTCTGGGGTAAGCCCGAGTTGCGGCTGGCGGGCGAGGTAGTCGTGCAGTTCCAGCGGTGACGTGAACGGGCCGCGCACCAGGAGGCGCGCAGGATGACGTATTCGTGTCGGCTGGTTCCCGTCTTGGCGAGTGTCTGTTCGAGCAGTCTGGTGACTGCTCCCTGGGCTTCGGCGATGTCCTGGCCGGTCAGGACGGGTGCTTGAGACATTTTCGCTCCTGTTCTCCACTGGGCGCTGATCCGTGGGCAGTGGCTGGCAAGGGTTGCTGCGTGACTGCGGGCGCCCATGCGAAATAGATTACATAGAAATAATGTCTATGACAACTATAGTCGAGGAAACCATGGAACGCGACCTGCGTGACCTCATGGACCTGCACTCAGAATGAGCACCGCCATGGCGATCTGGACGGATCCCGGCCGCGAGGTGCAGTCCAGCGTGCTGTCAGCAGACTTATCCGAACGGCCAAAGACCACCCGCCCAGGCGTGGGCCGGCTCCGCGCGGCGGGCAGAGTCCGGCCAGGACCGGCGGCAAGTCGAACTCAGCCTAACCTCGGCAGGCTTCTCTGGTGCCCGGCAGCGGTTGGCGCGCAGAACTGGGAATTCTGTGTCGGCTGTGTCGGCTGTGTCGGCTGTGTCGGCGGGACATGAATATTGATCCCTGCGTGGCAGGGTTGCCTTGGCGGCCTACCAGGTGGTCGGCTGAATGCGTTCGGCGCAGCCGGCGGCGCGCTGGAGCAGGACGGTGCGTTCTGGGATGTTGCGGGTGAGGGCGGCGGCGCGGCGGAACTCTTCGGCCGCCTCTTCGTGGCGGCCGAGCTTCGACAGCAGGTCACCGCGGACGCTGGGCAGGTGGTGGTAGCCGGCCAGCGCGGATTCCGCGGCGAGGCGGTCGACGATTTCCAGGCCGCGCTCGGGTCCGGATGCCATCGCCACCGCGACCGCGCGGTTCAGTTCCACCACGGGGGAGGGCGTCAGCAGGGCCAGCGCCTGATATAGCGCGGCGATGCGGGCCCAGTTGGTGTGCTCCGGCGCATGCGCCTGGGCGTGACACGCCGCGATCGCGGCCTGAAGCACGTACGGGCCGGGCGGGCCGCCGGCCCGCCCGGCCCGGAGCAGGGCGGCGAAACCGCGCCTGATCAGCAGCTGGTCCCAGCGGCCCCGGTTCTGCTCCAGCAGCGGGACCGGCAGCCCGGCCGGGCTGAGCCGGGCATGGACGCGCGACGCCTGGATCTCCATCAGCGCGACCAGTCCGTGTACCTCGGGCTCGGTCGGCATCAGCTCGGCCAGCACCCGGCCAAGCCGGAGCGCTTCGGCGCACAGCGCGGGCCGCATCCAGTCGTCCCCGGCCATCGCCGAGTAGCCCTCGTTGAACACCAGGTAGAGCACCTCGAGCACGGACGCCAGCCGGGCCGGGCGCTCGGCAGGCGGCGGAACCTCGAACGGGACCTGCTGACCGGCCAGCGTCCGCTTGGCCCGCACGATGCGCTTCGCGATCGTCGGCTCCGCCGCCAGGAACCCGCGTGCGATCTCCTCGGTGGTAAGGCCGCCGAGCAGGCGCAGGGTCAACGCGATCCGGGCTTCGGTAGACAGCACTGGATGGCAGGAGATGAACATCAGCCGTAGCAGGTCATCGCCCATCTTCTCGTCGTTGTCCGCGACGTCGTCAAATTCCTTGGGGACGCTTTGCTGCTCGGTCTCCAGCTCGCGGCCGAGCAGGCTCAGTTTGTCGCCGAGCCGCTCGTTCCGGCGGATCCGGTCGATGGCGCGATGCTTCGCGGTGACCATGAGCCAGGCCCCGGGGTTGGGCGGGATGCCCTCGGCCGGCCATTGCTCGAGTGCTGCGACGAGGGCGTCCTGGGCTAGCTCCTCGGCCAGGCCGACGTCGCGGACCAGCCCGGCGAGACCCGCGATGATCCGGGCCGATTCGATCCGCCACACCGCCTCGATCGCGCGATGCGCGGCCTCGGCGTCGGCCTCCGATGTCATTAACTCTCGGGGCCGAACACCTGGCGGATGTCGCCTTCGCCGTCGCCCACCATCTTCCAGAACCGCCGGGCCAGCTCCAGCGCCTCTTCCCCGGACCGCACCTCGATCAGCGCGAAGCTGACGATCACCTCCTTGGACTCGGTAAACGGCCCGTCGGTCAGCGTGATGTTCCCGCCGGAAGACGTGACGTGGGTACCGCGGTCCAGGCCGCCCGTCGCCAGCAGCACCCCGGCCCTGGTCAGCTCCTCGACGAAGCGCCCCATCTCTGCGAAGAGCTGCTCTTCCGGCGGCGCTCCACCGCCGTTGACCGTCATCAGGAACCGCATCGCGTAGCCAGACCTCCGCCCGCAGAGAATTATCTGCTGTCGTGTCCATCCAGACGGTCCCCATTCGAAGCGTCAGCAGCAGGCCGGACTGGCCGGCCTCAGCAAGCGATTCGAAGGAGACGGTTATGAGGAAGATCGTAGCGGGCCTGTTCATCTCGGTGGATGGCGTCATCGAACTACCCAGCGACTGGATGGGCCAGTGGTTCAGCCCGGAACTCGGGCAGGCCATCGGATCCCTGATGGGAGCGCAGGACGCGATGCTGCTCGGCCGGGTGACCTACTCCGAGTTCGCCGCGCACTGGCCGCAGCAGGAAGGCGAGATGGCCGACACGATGAACGGCACCGCCAAGTACGTCGTCTCCGGCACGCTCAAGTCGGCGGACTGGCAGAACTCGACCCTGATCCGGCGCGACCGCGCCGCCGCCGAGATCGCCGAGCTCAAGCAGCAGCCCGGCAAGAACATCGGCATGACCGGCAGCGCGACCCTGGCCAGCTGGCTACTGCGCGAGGGCCTGCTGGACGAACTGCACCTGTTCGTCTTCCCGGTCGTGCTCGGCTCAGGCAAGCGCCTGTTTGCCGAGCCCGGCGACAAACTGCCGGTGAAACTCACCGGCTCGGCGACCTTCGGCACAGGCGTCGTGCACCTCACCTACGCCAGGGCATGACGACGTGGCAGGCCGGGGTTCCCGGTCCGGTAGCGGCTCGCCGGTCAGGAGCCGCTACCGGACGGAGCCGGTGATGGGGCCGTCCCGGGAGCGGACGTCACAGATGACGGTGTTGATACCGGCCCGACCGCAGTCGTCCGGCGGTGCCCAGATCTGGCTGTTCCGGGCACCAAAAGCCGACGCTGAGCTAGTCCGCACCTTAAACGGCCAGCAGTGTCACCCGGGTCGGCCGCCGCAGACCATGAATTCCACCGGCAGACTTCCGGCAGCCTTCGCGCGCGGCGGCCCCTGAGAATGGCCAGCCCTAGATCGCGATCTTGGGAGTGGCGGTGCTGGACGCCTGCGGTGCCGACGCCGGACATGATGCGTGCGGATACCGGCGCACCTACGTCGTCGGCCACCCACGACCCCTGTGCTGCCCGCCGCGACGATGGACATTTGGCCGGCCAGCGGACGCACGCAGAACCGGATAATCTGCATACGCTCACGGTGGTGATTGACAAGTCGGCCCAGCGCGCCGAGTCGGCGATCTGGAGCGTCTTTGAGATCGGTGGGACGCGCAGCGCCGGTGTCAGCCGGTGTCGCTGCGGCGTGATCCAGCCCGTTCAGCGTGCGCCACAGCGAGCAGATCCAGCAAGGCTGCGCACGGTCGCGCCCACCGGCCGCGCCGCGGCCCAGGAGGTGGCAGGCGGGTGGCGGGTGAGCGAGGAGACCGGCGCCAGGGCCAGGCCGGGCCGGAAGGGGAACCGCTGTCAGCCATCACCGCCGGGTGCGTGTCCTTCGTGGCCATGCTCATCCTCGGCCCGTGATCGCCCCCGGATAACCGGTTGCCCGGCAGGCTGCCCGGAGTCTGCGGCCTGGCCGGGTACCGCGCGCAGCGGCCGGCAACGGGTGGCCGCGGCGACTGCGTCGACGATGAAGACGGCCATCGCGATCAGCCCGATGATGACAAACGTCTTGAGCGTTGCAAAGATCCCGCCCGCAGCTGTGAAGGCAAGCCATATGGCGAGAATCGCGCCGAGGATTGTTCCGATGATCCGGCCCATGTCTCCCAGTATGCGCCCGGGGCCCCTGGCAGGTGACGGTCGTGCCTACCGCCCCGGTCCGGGGCCGGGCCCTGCGGGCCGCCTGGCATGCCTGACCTCAGGCCGACCAGTCAGGCATAGCGCTCGGCCATTCCAGTCAGCGCAGCGTCGGTGAACCCACGGTCCGCCAGCCACACCAGGTCAGTAGCTGATCTGGCGGTCACCAGTCTTCCGTTGCGGGGCGCGCCTCGCCTACGCCTGGCGGATCCACATCATGGGGCCGCCAGGCATGACGATCACCACCGGAGCCTTGGATCAGCGGCACCGGTAACTTCGCGGGTCCGGCTAGGGCCGCGTCCCGCCCGTCTCACCTGCCGGGATGAGGCCGCGGATCTAGCTGAACGCAGCCACGGCCTGGACCAGCTCGTCCTCTTGAGCCCAGTTGCCGGCGAAGTGCTTGTTCGGCTCCTCCATCTGGTTGTAGTACCACCAGAACATGTAGATGCCGAACGAGAAGATCGCGGCCACGATCCTGCCGACGTAATTGTCCGGCCGCTTCACCCGGTCCTGATCGGGAGAGGCCAGCTGCTGTCCGAGCTGGCCGTAGATCACCGACAGCTCGCGCTCGGCGCCGGCTTCGGCCTGGTCGTGCTTGATCAGGTCCTGGTCGAGC
>WNGK01000496.1_pt1 | contig 39884 bp, 36 predicted proteins | sample 5400601 | NCBI WGS metagenome assembly WNGK01 (sample SAMN13153376, study PRJNA577476) | soil metagenome | isolation source: 60 cm soil or saprolite under Garry oak tree replicate 1 | place: USA:California | collected 2016-06-15 | reverse complement strand
ACGTCTTGCACTCTCATCGCTCGCTCCACTGCGGCCCTCGTGTAGGATTCCATGCTTCGCATGGTCTCCTACCCTCGCCGCCCGAAAAGCGGACATATCACTTGCTATCTCAACCGGACATATCATGTGCTACCGACAGTATCGTACTGTAACGGTTGACAGCGTTTGTTGTTGGATCTAGGCTTCGCGTGTATTTAGCGAAGGAAACTGCAAGATGCTTATATCGCCGACTGTGCAGTCCGGAACGCTAATCCTGCTCATCGCGCTTCTCCGATCTCCAAGTACCACAGTGGCAGTACAGCCACCTTCCTCCGACCAAGCGAGCACCATTGGCGCAGATGCGACTGCTGGCAAGTATTTGTTCGAGCGCCATTGCGCGGTGTGTCACGGTATCGAAGGCAAAGGTGGGCGAGGGCCTGGTCTCAATCGGGTACAGCTCGCCCAGGCGACCGACGACGCGGCGCTAAAGTCAGTAATCTCGGATGGCATTTCGCCTGACATGCCGGCTGGCTGGTTTCTGACGGACGAAGACGTGGCGAACCTGGCAGCTTACGTGCGCTCGCTCAGCAAGATCCCATCCGAGCCGCAGCCCGGCGATACCGTGCGCGGTGCTCGCGTCTACGCCAACAGTGGCTGCAGCAACTGCCACATCGTCGCTGGTGCTGGCTTTGGCTATGGCCCGGAGCTCTCGAATATCGGTATACGACGCAGCGCTCCCTACATAAGAAAGGCTATTGTCAAACCTGGCGCGACCATGCCCGAAGGCTTTCTTCTGGTCGAGGCCACCACTCCTGCTGGCGACAAGATTGAAGGTATTCGGGTGAATGAGGACACCTTTTCAATCCAGATCAAAGATGCAACCGGCCAGTTCCACAGCTTGCGCAAGCAGGACCTGAAAGAACTGCAGAAGCTACGCGGCGAGACTCCCATGCCCTCTTACGAGGGAGTCTTCAACACATCCGAACTCGACGACTTGGTCGCTTACCTTGCCTCGCTGCGGGGCAAACAATGAAATTAGCTTTAGCTGTTCTCCTGGCTGCCACTGCGTTTGGACAAGTGTCGTTCGATCGCATTTCGAACGCCGACAAAGAACCGGGTAATTGGTTAACCTACTCCGGGAATTACCTGGGACATCGCTTCTCGCCACTGGCTGAAATCACAGCGGAAAATGTAAGCCGTCTGAAGGTGAAATGGGCGCACCAGTTCCCGGATCCGAACAACGAAGTCTCACCAATTGTCTTCGATAACATTATGTATGTTAGCGGGCCAAACTCTGCCACCGCGCTCGACGCACACACCGGACGCGTGCTTTGGAGCTGGAAACGTCCTCTACCATCTAATTACCACAGCATTGGGTTCGGTCACGTGAGCCGTGGACCGGCGGTGCTCGACGATAAGCTCTATGTTGCAACTTTAGATTGCTACCTCGTAGCGCTTGATGTGAAGAGCGGCATCGAGCGCTGGGCAGTCAAGGTCGCCGACTACAATACGGGTTACAGCATGACCCTGGCGCCCCTCGCAATCAACGGCAAGGTCGTGGTCGGCGTCAGTGGTGGAGAAGCGGGTACCCGCGGCTTCGTGGATGCCTACGATGCCAAGACCGGGAAACAAGCATGGCGTTTCTGGACGATTCCAGGCCCGGGCGATCCCGGGCACGATTCGTGGGCGGGAGACAGCTGGAAAACTGGCGGCGGGCCCACGTGGGTTACCGGGACTTACGATCCAGAGTTGAATCTGGTCTTTTGGGGGGTGGGCAATCCGAGTCCTGATTGGAACGGCGATCCACGAAATGGCGATAACTTATATACGTGCTCCCTTCTTGCCCTCGACGCCGATACGGGACGCCTCCGCTGGTACTTCCAGTTCACGCCTCATGACACCCACGACTGGGATTCTAATCATGTCCCGATTCTCTTCGACATGAAGACCGGTGACCGCAAGCGCAAATTAGTCGCAATCGCTAACCGTAATGCGTTCTACTACGTCCTGGATCGTGTCACAGGAGAATTCGTTGCAGGTCGTCCTTATGCCAAACAGACTTGGGCAACGGGTCTCGATGCGAAGGGTCGGCCCATCCGATTACAGGGTACGGAACCTTCGGAGAAGGGCACCCTCCTTTACCCGAACGCGAACGGCGCCACGGTTTGGTTCAGTCCATCCTACAGCCCTCAGACTGGCCTGGTGTACGTCGCGGTTCGTGAGATCGGCGCGATGTACTTCAAGCGCGATATGGAGTACAAGATCGGCACGTTCTACGCAGGTGGTGGTGAGAACGAATTGCCTGCAGACGATTCGTTCGGCGCCATTCGCGCCCTAGATGCAGCAACCGGAGCACTGCGCTGGGAGTTCAGGCTGCACTCTCCGCCTTGGGCAGGCGTGCTCTCAACTGCTGGAGGCCTCGTATTTTCCGGCTCCGACGAGGGAAACTTCTATGCGCTCAACGACCAAACAGGAAAAGCGCTTTGGGATTTCCAGACCGGGGGCGCGATCGGGTCGAACCCGATCGCGTTCGCCGTGGATGGACACCAGCGGATTGCTATCAGCGCCGATCGCGTGTTGTATGTTTTCGGACTCTGAGCAGTCTATGATTGGCCAAGCGTGCCGCTAGGCAGGGGAACTGCTGCAAACAGTCTGAATCCAAGTCAAAGGTGATGCCGAATCCTCTTCGGAAGTCGTGGGTTTTGCCGATTACGGGCGAGTCACGCTAGTGCTTTTTCGGAGGCGACGCCGGGATGAGTGCTCGAGGTTGAAAGAAGGTGTGAGGGTCGCGTTCGAAAAAGCCGTCAGAAGGAAGCCGCTGGCACGGCGGACGCGGTTGTTATGCAAATTGAATGGAGCGAGGGAGAGGTGTTGGGGTTGGCGGGAGTCAGCACGGAAGCGGAGGAGGGGGCCTGTGAGGGTATGGCAGCGAGAATGGCGATTCGAAAACGGTGTGATAGAGAGCGCGAAGTAGGGACGGGGTCAGGAGCAGGGCGGACGGGGACGGGGCGCGGTGAACCGTGCGGAGGTTTCGAGTTGTGGGCGAGCCGTTTCATGCCGCAGTAGTGACCCACAGTGGTGGAGAACGGAGTTGGAGTTGAGCAGCAGTAAGTCGTTGGATGACCGCCATCGGTCCGCCACAGTTGGGGCAAAGCCAAAGCGGGTCCGATTCCTGGGTGGTGGAGGTTTCCGGTTCTAACTGGGATGGAACTGTGCCCAGTGCTGCGAAGCATAGCGGCAGGAGCGTGGAGCGTCGGCGGTTGGCAAGGAAGCCGAAGTGACGGATACGAACGAAGCCCTTGGGGAGCAGATGGAGTAGGAAGCGGCGCAAGAACTCATCGAGCGATACGGACATCAGTCTCTGTTGATTGTTGTGAGCAGAGTCCCGCCAACGAAAGGTCACTTGGCCGTCGAGCAACGAGACCAGTCGATGGTTGGAGATGGCGACGCGATGGGTGTAGCGGCCCAAGTACTGGAGCACATAGTCAGGGCCGCCGAAGGGTGGTTTGGAGTAAACGATCCAGTCTTTTTGGAACAGTGGCCTGAGCCAGGAAGCGAAGATCTTGGGTTGCGCGAGCAGAGCGAGATTGCCGGAGAGGTGCAGTTGGCCATGCTCAAAGGCCGACTTGAGAGCGGCGACGAACTTGCCGCGAAATAGACGTCGGAGTACTTGGATGGGGAGGAAGAAGTGAGGACGGGATCGGATCCAGCGGGTGTGATCGAGGGAGAGCCCACCGGCGGGGATGACACAGTGGACATGGGGATGAAGCTGGAGTTTTTGGTTCCAGGTGTGAAGCACGCTGAAGAAGCCGATCTCGGCCCCGAGATGTCTGGGGTTGCGCGCGATTTGGAGAAGAGTTTCTGCGCTGGCACGAAGCAGCAAACCATAGATCAGTTTTTTGTTCTGCAGGGCCAGCGCAGCTAGTTGTGGTGGCAGAGTGAAGACGACATGAACATAGGGCGAGGGCAGAAGTTCACGGCGCCGGGCTTGGATCCAGCGTTCGCGGGCGCCCGTCTGACACTTCGGGCAATGGCGATTGCGGCAACTGTTATACGAGATGGTGGCGCGATGTCCGCAACGGACGCATTCATCGATGTGACCACCGAGTGCAGCGGTGCGACAGCGCGCGATCGCGATCAAGACCTTGATATGGGTCCAGCGGATCCACACTCGATTGCGCTCGATGAATGCACTTCCTGCAGTGCGAACTAAATCGGCCACCTCCAGGGTTGGCCGACTCATCTATCTCTCCGGTTGTGATCTGCCTTTCGACACCAGCACGTCCAGAGGACTGGCGGTAGCGTGCAGGTGACGTTGAGAAAGGTGGAGATAGATGGCGGTCTCTTTCAGATCGTGATGGCCTAACAAAATCTGAATGGTGTGCAGGTCGGCGCCAGCTTCCAGCAGGTGCGTGGCGAAGCAGTGCCGCAACACGTGGGGATAGACCTTCTTCTTAATCCCGGCACGGCGGGCGGCATGCTGGCAAGCATGGCGCGGGGTTTTGGTATCCATGGGCTGCTCGCCGCTGTGCCAGCGATTCCCGGGAAACAGCCAGACACTGGATCTCTTGCGCAACCGCCGCCAGTGTGCGCGGAGTTCTTCGAGCAGGACCGGGCTGAGCATCACATCGCGATCTTGGCGACCTTTGCCGCCTTGGACGTGGAGAACCATGCGTTGGCTATCGACATCGCTGATCTTCAGGCGAGTCAACTCCGCGTTCCGAACGCCGGTCGCGTAGAGAGTCATGAGCACGGTTCGATAAAAAGCGGTCGGAGCGGCGTCGATGAGTTGCGCTACCTCTTGCTGACTGAGAATGGTGGGCAGACGGTGACGTTTCTTGGGGTAGGGAGTGTCGGCAATGCTCCACGGCTTCTTCAGCGTCTGGATATAGAAAAACCGCAGGGCGCACAGATGGTTGGTCACCGTACCGGGCGACAGCTTCTGCACCGTGAAGAGTTGGGCCTGGTACTCCCGAATATGCTGCCGACCCAGGCGGTCGGGAGCAGAGTGGAAGTGCTGTGCGAATCTTTCAACGAAGCGGATGTAGCGTTGTGTGGTAGCCTGCGAGTAATGACGACGCTGGAGTTCTTCCAGCATGATTCTGCGTAGATGGGTCACGAGGACCTCCTTGTGACCCACAATTTATCTGAAGGCAAAACCCACGAACCTCGGCCCTACCTACGCGGCAGCGTCCGCCGTGCCAGCGGCTTCGTTCTGACGGGCAAACCGGAAGGGATTCTTAAGTTAGTGCTCATGGGGCCTTACCAGCCGGCGAACTGCTAGCTATTTTCATTCCCCGTCCCAGATCACTCCAAGCCATAGTAAACTTCCCCGCACCATGCGCCTCAATCCTGCAATCACGACGACCGTCGACTGCTCCGCGAAAGTCAAGTTAACGGGTCGCCTCGCCGTCGGTGCCAATGCCTTCGTCGCGTTCGCGGTTCTCCTGTTCGACTATCAATCTGGCGGACACGGAGAAATGGGAAGTTTCTACCGCGCGAATATGATTTCGATTCTTCTCTTCTCTGGATGGGGCCTGGCTACCGGAATCGGGCTCCTGCGGGGGTGGCGCTGGGCGCGCATTTCCACTCTGATCTTCAGCGCACTTCTCGCGGCCTTGGGCATCCTGGCTGTCGTCGCATTTTTGCGCATGCCCGGAGGCGATGTCTCGGGCTGGACGCTCGTGATCTTAAGAACGATCTCCACGCTGCTATCTCTCATCCCGACTGCGCTTGGGACCTGGTGGCTGGTTTTCTTCAACCGGAAAGAAGTGAAGGCCTATTTTCAAGCGGGTCAGTAGACCTCCGCTCAGCCACTTCGAAGGGTAAGCAGGAATTGCCGAACCCGTTTCCTCGGGATGGCATTGTTTGTACGGTGTGTACGGTATGGTACAAAACGCCGGTTCTTGCCACACTATGGATGGATCTCCCGGGGCCGTTTCGCCGAAAGGAAGGTCGCCATGGAAAGCTATCGCATCGACGAACTACGAGCTGAGCTTGATCAACTACTCAAGAAGCAAGCCGAGATCCTGGAGTCACGAACCCTTGGCGCAGCCAGTGACACCGAACTCCTCGAATACGAGATCAGGCAAGAAATCATTCACGAAATATGCAATCAACTCGCCCACTCCACTGCAGCGTAGCAGCCATCGCGAACGCGAAGTAACGGCAGTTTGCTGAAGAACTCGCTTTCGGCTCCTGTTTTGAAAGGGCGCGGCTTCAAGCCGCGCCGTAAGTCATTCCGAATGAAGAGCGGCTTCAGCCGCGGCCGAGCGCCGTTGGCACAGGAGCGAGTTTTTCGGAAAACACCCTAAGTACTCACTTGCACCGACTCCAACTCCGGGATGCACCGGGAGTTTTGCAGAGACTTGATGGCGTCTTCGGCCGTGAATCTCCCCATCACGAGTGCCAGCTTGCGGTCGGTCGTCATGTGGATTGGTGTCGAATCCACACGCTGAACATATTGGGGAGCGCGAGCGCCACCCCGGTTTACTTTCACAACAAACTTTATATTTTTCATATTCTTATCCTTAGTGAAAACCTCCAGGAGAATGCGAAGCACAGCGGGCGCTCTATTTCTCAAGCATCCCATCGTTACACTACCGTTTTGAGACGCTGGCCACGCCACACTCCAGGCATCGAGGATTGAGCCGAGATGTGATCAATCCGCAAGACGGGCACATCCTTTGCGATCGGAACCCGGTGCTCTGCGGTTTCAGCCTGCGCATCCAGCGGAGCAGCAGGATCGCGAATAGTACGATCAGCAGTCCGAAGGAGATACTGGTTGCGTTCATAAAGCGACCCTTCCTGGCGAGTTCTGCGATGACCAAACACCCAGTCAGTCGCTCAACCGGCGTACTGAGTCCCGGAGTTGATCGACTTCCCGCCAGATCGCTGCAAACCGTCGGCAGACGGCTCGCTGAAAAGCCTAAGATAGGAAAACTTCAGATGGACTGGCTTAGGTCAGAAGACCTGAAAGAGGAGAAAAACGTAACCACCCCAGTAAGTATTATAGCAGGTTAGGACCCTTGTACTTTGGCATTAAAGGCTCTCAGGCTCAGCTACGTCGACTACCATGCTCGAAGCTACAGTAGTCCCCCGGTCTGTATTGCGAGAGCATTCAGCGCCATCTCAAGCTTCGTGATCGCCGCGCCTATTTCTGGATGTTCACCGATCTTCTCCTGCAGCGCCTTCAGGATCTGCTGAGCACCTGCAATATGCGCTTCCGCCTCGGCTGGGTTTGGCTTGGGATTGCGCTCGTTTGGTGTTTCCATGGCCACTCGCTCCCCTCGGTCTCCCAATTCTCTACAGTGACTCTCTTATTCTACGCATTCGATAGGAGGGCTGGCCACCAGTTCCCGCAAGGATTCAAGCTTCTGCTGGGCCGCTGCGACGTCGGTCTCAGGCGACGAATGCTTCCCCGCCGCAGCGTCCGCGGACTTTCGTCCGAGCCCCACTCACGATGTTCAGAACGATGGCTCGATAACGCGGTTCGCAATGCACGAAATCAAACCACGGAATGCCTTGCATCCAAACCATGTCAGGCGCGTGCTCTTGGAAGGCTACATGGGCGGTTTGGGGGCTAACTCTGAGGCCGCAAGCCAACCTTGCGGACCAACTCCTGAAAGCGCGGGTCGGATCGGAGGGGATCGAGGCGGGGTTCGACGGCGAGGACCATCAGCGCCCAGTCTTTTTCGTCGTAGGCTTTTTGCAAATTTTGGAGGGCCCGGTCTTTCTGGTGGAGTGCGGTGTGAATGATCGCGAAATTGTACGCGGGGACGAAGGCGTGTCTGGATTTTTCCTGCAGGCGGTGCAGAATTCTTTGGGCTTCGGACTGGCGGCCGGCGGCGGCAAGGCTGTAGGCCAGTTCGGTCAAACCAACGCTGCTGTCGGGCATGGCGTGCAGGACTTTCTCGGATTCGGCGATGGCCTCGGGGTGCATTCCTTTTTGGGCATAGACCCGCGCCAGCCAAAAGTGAATCCGATAATAATCAGGATCGAGTTGCAGCGCTTTGTTGGCTTGCTCGATGGCGCGATCGTAGTTGCGGGCATAGTAAAGCGTACGAACCACTTCGGCGTTGTTGGGCAAAGAGAGCGGGTCGGTGCGCATGGCTTCGTTGATCTGCTCCCAAGCTTCTTGATGTCGGCCCAGCGTGACCAGCAGAGCGGCGTAGATCCGGTGGCCGACGGAGTAGCTGGGGTTCAATTCGACGGCGCGCTTGTACTCGGCTTCGGAACCGGGCCAGTCGTAAAGGCCCATCATGACGCCGGCTAGTGCGCTGTGGGATTCGGCGAGGTTTTCACCGAAGGCCACGGCTTTGCGGGCGGCGTCGAGGGCCTTGGATTCGCCTTCGGCGGTGGACATGGAATCGGTGACGACCAGGAAGTGATAGCACTCTGCCAGGCCGGAATAGGCTTCGGCGAAGTTGGGGTCGAGGTCGATGGCTTGCTGAAAATAGGTGATCGCTTTGCCGTAGCCGACGACCGTAAATTGGTTCTGGAAATAGAGTCCGCGCAGGTAGGCATCGTGGGCATCTGGATTGATGTGGCGTTGCGGAGCGGGAGGGGAGACGGCGATTCTTACCTCTTTGGCGATGGTTTGCGAGAGTTCGGAAGGCAAGGAGAAAGCTTCACTGAAATCGCGATCATAACTCTCGGCCCAGATGTGGGTATCGGTGGGGGCGTGGATGAGTTGCACGGTCAGGTGCACACGGGAGCCAGAGCGCGTGATGGAACCTTCGAGAATGCCATCGACTCCAAGCTCGCGCGCGATGTCGCGGACAGGACGGCGAACTCCTTTGAACTGCATTGCGGAAGTCCGGGAGACGATGCGGAGAGAATGATTCTTGGCAAGGGCGGTGATCAATTCATCGGTCATCCCGTCTGCGAAGTACTCCTGGGCGGGATCGCCGGACAAATTCTCCAGCGGGAGCACGGCCAGAGACTTGACGAGCATTGCCTGGTTCGCGGAGCGGGTCTGCTGGATATGTCTGGCGATCAAAGTGGCTGTCAGCAATAGAACCAGTAGCGCAGCTACCAGCCAGACGAATCGGCTCCGAAGGGCGCGTCGCTTCCCAAGGTTTTCAGAAGGCTTCAGAGCGGCGGAGGAGATCGCTCTGTCATCCAGCTTTTGCTTACGTCCATTGCCGGGTTGAGGCAGAACTTCGGCGGAGAGCCCCTCATCCGCCCATTCCACCTGGCCGATAAACCGATAACCGCGGCGAGGCAAGGTCTCGATCCAGCGCGGCTTTCCGGCTGAATCAGAGAGGCAATCGCGCAACCGCTGCACCGCCGAATTCAGCCCATGGTCGAAGTCCACAAAGGTGTCATCGGCCCAGAGCCTCGCCCGCAGCTCCTCCCGAGTCACCATTTCCCCCGGACGTTCGAGCAAGATCAGCAGGATCTGGAAGGGCTGCTCCCCCATCTTCACTTTGGTTCCGAACTTCCGCAACTCGCCGGAACGCAGATCAAGCGCATACGGGCCGAACGAAGCGGTTCGCGCGGTTGTCACTTTCATGTTCGAATTAATGTCCGAAAGCCGAGGGGAGCGGCCCGGGGAAAGGCGAGCACGATTGTGAGGTTTTCAAACGCTATAGTCAAGTGGCAATCGGCTTCCGAGCAGCTTCCGCGATCACGCCATAACTGCCCTATATCCAGCGGCATACACCGTGTTCTGAGAGTGTTCGCGAAGTGATGCGGTTTGCATTGCCGCCTAGGCCTCGATTCCCGTATGAAGGACGGCGCGATTCTCCGAATCGCAAATATGGGGGATACAAAAAGGACAACGTCATGAATTTCACAAGGAGAAGCATTATGAAGTCGACCCAACCTCGGAACTTCGCCAAGATTGCCGCCTGCATCGTCCTGGTAGTTGGACTGGGTGCCACCGCGTCAGCATCTTGTGGCGATTCCCTGGCGGCGATGGCGGGAGCAGCTGCGGTCGTCAGTCATTCCCGCCCGATGCAACAGCACTCTCTGTCTTCCTCAACCAACGCCGTCAATCCGTCCATCGTTGGCCTTTGGCACATCGAGTTCAGCGTCGGCGACCAAACCATCCAGGAAGCGTACCAACTCTGGAATATCGGTGGGACCGAGGTGCACAACCCTAATGTCGATCCAAGAACGGGCAACGTCTGCCTCGGGGTGTGGAAGCGGACGGGTTCGGCCGGGACTTACAAGCTCGCTCACCGTGTGTGGAACTACGACGCGAGCGGAAACTTCATGGGAACCATCAACCTCAGTGAGACGCTTACCCTGGGTCAGGGCGGCAATACGCACAGCGGTTCCTTCACTTTGGATTTCTACGACCCTTCCGGCCTCTTCCTGTTCGAGGTAGCCGGCAACGTCACGGCAGAACGCATTTCGGTTGAGTGATGACAGCGAAATAGTCGACGCGGCGTACGCCGAGCGGTCTCCGCACAGTCCGTTCGGAGACCCGCGGCATTCTGGCGGACGATCTAGTTCATGTCGCCCAGCGAGCAGGCGCCGGGCCCACGCGGATCGCCGCAGGATCCGCACGCGCCAGTGGGTGACGACGCCGCCGCGGCCGAAGACGACGAGCTCTTTGCGGCGACCGCGAACACCGAGAGCTGCGGTGCCAGCTTAGTCGAGTGGCACTTGGGGCACTCAGCTTTTTGCTTGCCGTAGATTAAGGTCTCGAACTGGTGCTGGCATTCCTTGCAGATGTACTCGAAGATGGGCATGGGTGACTCCGGACCAATCTCTATTAGAATCAATTTGTGGCCAGTTCGCAAACTCCGAGCTCGCAAGTTCCAGGTCCGCAGATTCCAGGTTCGCAGATTCCAAGTGCGCAAATTCTGGGCCCGCAAGTTCTGGCTTCTCCGGACCGACCGGCGTGGGTGGGGCGTGCTCCGTTCCGGGCGCGGCGGTGGCTGGGCGGCGGGCATGTGCAAACGATTGCCAGTTTCCTGCTTCCACGCAAAATCCATCTGCCTCCATCAGAGGAGCGGCTCGTCGAAGTCGAGCCAGGAATCAAGATTCGCTGCTGTTGCTACTGGCAACAGCAAGATCGCACGCAGCCGCTGACCCTGATCGTCGTCCACGGGCTCGAAGGCTCGTCGGATTCTCAGTACATGCTGGGCGTGGCCCGCAACGGGCTGGCCGCCGGGATGAACGTCGTCCTCATGAACCAGCGCAACTGCGGCGGAATGGATCACTCCGCCCCCACGCTCTACAACTCAAGCTTGTCAGGCGATGTAGGCTCGGTCGTCCGCAACATACTCGAGAACGATAAAGTCTCGCGCTTCGCCCTGATCGGATTTTCCATGGGCGGCAACCTGGCGCTGAAGCTGGCCGGAGAGTGGGGAAGCGATGCGCCCCCGCAATTTCGAGCAGTGGCAGCCGTGTGTCCCGCGATGGACCTGGCAGCTTCCGCCGATGCGCTGCACGAGCCAGCCAACCGTCTTTACGAGTATTACTTCCTGACGCAGTTGTTCCGCCGTCTGCGCCGCAAGGCGCGGCTCTTTCCCGAAACTTTTGACGTGTCGCGCCTGCGCGGCATATCTAGCTTGCGCTTGTTCGACGACCGCATCACCGCACACTATTGCGGATTTACAGGCGCCGATGACTATTACGCGCAGGCCGCGGCCGCGAACGTGGTCGACCGCATCGCAGTGCCCGCCTTGATTATTCATGCGAAGAATGATCCCTTCATCCGCATGCAGCCCGAGACTCTGCGGCGCATTGCCGCGAACCCCAACATTACCTATGTCGAGACCGACGACGGTGGCCACTGCGCGTTTATCGGCGAAAGCAACGGCGATCGTAATGGCAATACCGCGGACGACGGCCGCTGGGCGGAGCGCGAGGCGGTGGAGTTTGTGCGGCAGTTCGCGTGAAGTTTGTCCCGGAGGGCCACCCGAAAGTAGCCCGGCGTTTCAACGCCCGGTCAGGACTCGCTTACAGCCGCGGAGCGGCGCCAGAGAGTGTGTCCAGCCCACGGCGTAAGCCGTGGGTGGTAAGTGGGAAATGAGCAAGCCCCGGAGGGGCGGAAGAAAAGCTACGACACAGACTCCGGAGGGACGCTGAAACCTTCACACGATTCAATCGTGCCTTCGGCGCGAGATCATCCACTACCGCCGTCCACCCGCTAGTAAAACTGGCGGGCTACTATCAGTGCTCTCTCTGGGACCAATATTGTTCATCCACCCTTTCGCGTGCGTGCGCACGTACGCCAACCCCAACATCGCAAGCGAGATCACCAGCAGGCCCCCAGTAGCGCCGCCAATCCCCATCCGATGCTTGGGCAAAATCGAGACCCGCCCGTACACAAATTCGATGTGCACCCAATAGACCAGCAGTGACGCTTGCCCCAGTAAGATTACTGGGCTGAATCCCCACTGCCCCAGGCCCCAGCGGCACCACGCGTAGCTCGCGCTCAGAATCACCAGCAACATCCCCACGCGGATCAGGAAGAAACTCGGACTGGTGTGCCAGTAATCGTAAACCGCATAAAATTGACGCGGCTGCCTGTCAAGGCAGCGCGCGAATTCGATCAACCCGCTGCCCGCCAGGCCCATCGAGAAAAATGCTCGCGGCTCCTGCCCCCGCGCCCATTGGCTCTGCAGAATGAATCCCACCGCGAGCCCCGCGAACGCGAAACCCGTCCACGGAAAAACAGGAAAGATGCCAGCTTGCGGAACTCCCAGGTTGTGTACGCCGTCCACGTAAGACTCGATCGGCCACGGAAGCCAGGTCGGACGCCACGTGGTCCACATGGGCGGCGTCAGCAGGGAAATGAGCAAAGCGGTCCCCCCCGCGGCCAGTACTAAAGCCAGCCGAGTTCTCGGCCCGCGCCGCATGGCAAGCACCATCCAGCAGAGCACTCCCATCAACATCATCGATAGGCCGATCGTATTCAGCACGTCAACCCGCAGCAGGTCGCTCTTCGGCGCCCAGCCCCACGAGAGCACGTATTCCTGCAGGCGAAACAGCAGTCCATAGACGAAAATCTCTCCCCCGCGCCAGATGGTGCTCCGTCCAATCTGAGCTGCGGGAAGATCTTTCCGCCACAGTTTTTCTGTGACTAGGGCAAACGAGATTCCCGCAAGAAAGAGAAATAGCGGAGCCGGAAACGTCCCGCCCAACTGCGAGTACATAAAAAAGCGGCTTTGCCGGGCTGGGCCGCTGAGCCAGGAATCGTAGCAGTGGGTCTGGAACATCAACAGACAGGCCAGTCCGCGCATCCAGTCGATATAAGCGAGGCGGAATTTGGAGTCTGGCGTTGGCATGCGGCTGAGATTTGCAGGGAAGTATACGGCAGCGCGGAGCGAATTCCGCAGTTTTCAGGCCATGTTTGCAAGCGATGATGCAACTGTATAGTCGCGCGGCGCGCTTTGATGGCGGATCAGGCGTGGAACGCCGGAAGTGCTGGATATCGAACAGCGAGTGTGGTTATCTTTCCGTCTCCCATACAACCTTCTATGCAACACTCTTGATCGAAGAGGGATAAGCCGTTATAAGCTTATGCACGGCATATATCCGCTCTGCCCGGAGTCTCCATGCGAATTGTGAAGTCGCTGTTGACCGCAATGTTGCCTGCGGTGTTGCCCGCACTCCTGATTGCCAGTTCTCTCTCCAGCCTGAGTCATGCCGCCACGCCCGACCGCATCTCCGGCGCATTGAGCGGCGGCCAGACAGTCACGCTTCGCGGGAACGTCCACCGTAAAGCGCTGCCGCAGTTCGATCAAGGGCCGGTCGATCCCGCCATGCGCCTGGGCACGATCACTCTGATGACCCTGCCTACCGCCGCCCAGCAGAAGGCTCTCACGCAACTCCTGGCGCAGCAGCAGGACCGGAAGTCGCCGAACTACCATAAGTGGCTGACGCCCGAGCAGTTCGCCGACCGCTTCGGCCTCAGCAAGAACGACATCCAGCGGATGGCCGCCTGGCTGAAGGCGCAAGGTTTTAGCATGGTTCAGCAGGCACGTGGCCGCAACTGGATTTCCTTCACCGGCACCGCCGCCCAGGTCCAAAGCGCGTTCGGCACCGAGATCCACCATTACAACGTGAACGGCGAACTGCACTACGCCAACGCCACCGCGCCGGTGGTCCCCGCCGCTCTGCGGGGAGTTGTTACAGGCCTGCGCGGACTGCACGATTTCCATCCGAGGCCGATGGGCATTCACCGGAATGCCGGTGTACGTCCGTATTACAACAGCTCAGTCTACGGAGACCTCGTAGCTCCGGGTGACATTGCCACGATTTACGACATCAACGCTCTCTACAACGCCGGAATCGACGGCTCCGGGCAGAAGCTGGCGGTGATGGGACAGACCGATATTTACCTGGCAGATATTTCCGACTTCCGCACCGGCTTCGGCCTTTCCGCGATCAGTTGCACCACAAACTCCAGCGGTGTGATCACTGCGTGCAGCGACCTCCACTTTAGCTACAACTTGTATGGAAGCGATCCCGGGCTATCGCACAACGGAGACATCAGTGAAGCCAATCTGGACTTGGAGTGGGCTGGAGCAGTTGCCCGCGGTGCGCAGCTCATCTATGTGAATTCGACCGACACGTTTACCTCGTTCTACAACGCAATCAACGACAATCTCGCGCCAGTAATCAGCTTGAGCTACGGATTTTGCGAGTACGACGACAACTTCGTAACCGATCCAGCGACGGGGCAGCCGGGGTCGGATGAAGTAGAACTGATGCAAGCGAACTCCCAAGGAATCACCTTTGTTAATTCCAGCGGCGATAGCGGTGCTGCAGAGTGCGATCCCAACCCGCCCACCGGTGGTGATCCAGATGGCGCGTCCGCCACGGGGGGACTGGCCGTGAGCTACCCTGCGAGCAGCCCGGAAGTGACCGGCGTTGGCGGGACCGCGATACCTCTGGCAAACTTCACGAGCCAATACTGGACTACGCCCAACCCGAACCCAACCGACGGCGGCACGGCCATCTCCTACATCCCGGAACAGGTCTGGAATGACGACGCCGAAATCGCGCAGTACTGCCAGCAGAACGCTGGAAGCACCTTCTGTACCCAGGGTGGCACGAATCCGGTGAGCGGTTGGGTTTCGATCGTAGATGCCGCAACGGCACAGCAGGATATCGGCATTTCATCCACCGGCGGCGGTGCCAGCAACTGCTCCCTCCAAACCACGGACTTCTCCTCTTGCGTTTCCGGCTTCCCGAAACCTTCGTGGCAGACGGTAACGATTTCTGGGCAGACGACGCGGTTGTCGCCGGATGTCTCCTTTCTGGCGACGCCGAATTTCCCCGGCTACATCTATTGCACGGAGATGTCAGAGCTCCGCCTCTCGGGTTCAGGTAGCAGCTGCGCGCCTGGAGGGAGCGCGGGCATTACGAATGCGCTCAATCTGAACAATCCTTCGATTATTGGCGGAACCTCTGCTTCAGCTCCTGTATTTGCCGGTATCGTGACGTTGCTCAACCAATACCTGGCGTCCTCTGGAGGTCTGGGGAACGTCAACCCGAACCTTTATGCCTTGGCAGACCCGTCCAATGCAGCGTTCAACCCCGTAACTACCGGCGACAACACCGTGCAGTGTACTGCGGGCCAACCGTCCATCCAGCCGGTGGCACTGCGGTGTCCGTCGACGGGTGTTCTCGGCTTCCAAGCCTCCAATGCGGACGTAACCACGGGATATAACCTTGTCGCCGGACTCGGCTCGGTGGATGTAAACAATCTTGCCCTCGCATGGGCCGCGTCATTGCCGGCTGGGTTTACATTCACTCCGACGGCTGCCAGCTACCAAGTTACGCAAGGCTCACCCATTGACGCGACGGTCACTGTAACTCTCGCCGGCGGCTTTAACGGAACAATCACCTTCACCTGCACCGACCCGGCGCCGGAGTCAATCTGCACCGCTCCCCCTGATATAAACGCGACGACCTCCACGGCAGTCAGCTTCCACATCACAACCACGGCTCCGACCGTAGCGACGCTTCGGCCTTCCGATCGCGGCACGCGGATCCTTTACGCGGTGCTGCTACCGGGACTGCTGGGCATCATGTTTACGGCTGGGACGCGACGGCGCTCACTGCGTGGCCTGCGCTTTCTGGGGCTGATCGTGGTCCTGGGATTCTCGACTCTATGGCTGGCATCTTGCGGCGGCGGCAGCGGCAGCAGTGGCAATTCGGACCCGGGAACGACCAAGGGCACGTATACGATTACCGTGAACGCCATTTCGGGTTCGACGACGGTCCCGGCCACATTCCAATTGGTCGTGCAATAACAATGCAAGGCATAGAAGACCAGAGGCGCTCCGCTCATCCCGGAGCGCCTTTTCTTTCCCGCTCGTCTGCTGTTTTGGGAGCGATGCGCGCGACCCATCACGCCGCGCTTGCGCGCAGCGCGACCGCCTGCCGGAATCGCGCCGGCGTGGTGCCGGCCATTCTGAGGAACACACGCGTGAAGCGGCTCTGATCGGCAAACCCGCATTCGGCGGCGATGGCAGCCAGCGGCCACTCCCGATCGCGCAACAGTTCGCACGCGGCTCGTACCTGCAAACGCTGCTGATATTCCCCGGGAGTTCGTTGCTCCATCTTCCGAAACACGCGCGCCAGATGCACGGGATGAACTCCGGCTTCGCGGGCCAGATCGCCCATGCGGAGAGGCTCGCGGAAGCCTTCGTGCAGGCGTTCCTTCACCCGCCCAAACCAGCGCGGCGCAACCTTGTCCATCGCAGCCTTATCCGTCGCCTCAAATCCAGCGTCCAATCCGGAGATGGCTCCAAGCATCTCCAGAACGTGCGCTTCGAGCACCAGCGGGTCGGCGGTCTGCGTCGTGAACGCGGAGTACAGCCGAAGCCCAGGCCATAGCATGGCTCCGGCGCCGCGATCGAAGGTGGTGCGCCGCGGCAGTCTGATTCCCAGATGCCGCAGGTTTTCCTCCCGCAATTCAATGGTGAAAAACGACGCGCCCGAAGGCCCAATGATGGTCGAGTGCGCGGTCCCAGCCGGATTGAATACAGCCGTAAATGGCCGCAACTCGTCGAGCTGGCGATCGCCTTCCAGATAATCCCCGTGCAGCACGACCGTGACGTACGCCAGCTCATGTTCATGACTCGGCACTCTGCGCGAACAGGGCTGCCGCAGCTCGGAAAGCAGTACGTCGTCCGTTCGCAGGCGCGCCTGCACCGGCGAGTAGAACTCTCCTCCACGCAGAACGCTTCCAGGGCCGCCGTCAACGGGCATGATTCTTCAGACTGCGCCGGGAGCAAATTGTCACCCGCTTGTGCTTACTCCACCTATGTTTAATTTGTTCAAGACGCCGGATGTGGCGAGGGTCTACTCTGTTCCCAACTCAATTGGGGAGGGTTCCATGAAAACCGTTTTGTGTTCTGTCCTGGTTCTGCTGGCCTGCCTTGTACTCGTGGCCGCCGCGCCCGACCAAAAATCGCCCCAGCCGCAATATGACGCGAAGGGCGAACTCATGCGTCCCACCGACTACCGTGAATGGATGTTTCTCTCCGCCGGATTCGGCATGAACTACAGCCCCGCCCCCGGCAGCCACGAAATGTTCACCAACGTCTTCGTGCAGCGCTGGGCCTACGACGAGTTTGTGGCCTCCGGCAAGTGGCCCGAGCAGAGCATGTTCGTCATCGACGAACGCGACGCCGCTAGCCGCAGCTCCATCAACCAGAAAGGCCACTATCAGACCGACCTGATGGGCCTGGCCGTCGAGGTGAAAGATTCCGCTCGCAATCCGGACAAGTGGGCCTACTACGGCTTCGACGCCGAAGGCAAAACCGCCGGAGCCATGCCCAAAGGCAACGGCTGCTGGTCCTGTCACGATGCCCACGCCGCCGTCGAACATACCTTCGTGCAGTTCTATCCCACGCTCAAAGTGGTCGCAAAAAAGTTCGGCACCTACAACGAATCCCGCGAACAAGTCACCGACGCGAAGTAATGTGTTTGTGTGGGACGGACACTCCTGTCCGTTGTCTTTGACGTTGCCTGCCTCGCGTCGTTTCAATGGGACCAGGAAGGGCACGACTTCCAGTCGTGCCGCAGAGAGCCGCCAAGAGATCGTGGCTTCAGCCACTGGGGTTCGCCGTTTGCCTCCTACGTTCCTGCGTTCTTTGCCTTCCATCCTTCCATCTGCGAAACTGACCACTGCTCCTCGCCACCAGCAACTGAGAACTGAGAACTTTTCCATGGGCCGCATCCACGTACTCTCCGAAACCGTCGCCAACCAGATCGCCGCCGGCGAGGTGGTCGAGCGCCCTGCTTCAGTCGTAAAGGAAATGCTGGAGAACTCCCTCGACGCCGGCGCGACCCGCATCAAGATCAGCGTCGAGGCCGGCGGAAAAAAGCTGATCCAGATCACCGACAACGGATGCGGTATGGTGCGCGACGACGCCATGCTCGCCTTCGAGCGCCACGCAACGTCGAAGATCAAGAACGCCGAAGACCTGCTGAGCGTGGCTACGCTGGGATTTCGCGGCGAGGCTCTGCCTTCGATCGCGTCGGTCTCGCGTCTGCGGCTGGAGACGCGCGCGCAGGAAGAAACCGCGGGCACTGTCGTCGAGATCAACGGCGGAAAGATTGCGCGCGTCGAAGAGGCCGGCCTGCCGCCGGGAACTTCGATAACCGTCCGCGATCTTTTCTTCAACACTCCTGCGCGCAAGAAATTTCTGAAGGCGGAATCGACCGAGTTGTCGCACATTGCATCCCTGGTCACGCATTATGCGCTGGCCCATCCCGAGAAACATTTCGAGCTGCACTCGGCGGCGAATGCCATGCTGGTCGCGCCTCCGGTGGCCGGGTACAGCGAGCGTGTGTACCAAGTGTTTGGGAAAGAAACGCTGGATCAGTTGATTCCCGTGGCGTCGCGGCAGGCGCTCGAGCGCGTGGGACTGCCGCAGCCTCCCCCGTGGCGGCGCAAGGAAGTTGACGAAGACGGCGAGGTGGTCGTACTCCAAGATCCGGGCGAGATGCGCATCCACGGATTCGTCTCGAAGCCCGAGATTCAGAAACTGAATCGCAATTCGATTTTCGTCTTCGTCAATGGGCGCACCATTCGTGACCGCCTGCTGCAGCACGCGCTGACCGATGCCTACCGCAACATTATTCCGCCGACGGTCTATCCGGTAGTGCTGCTGTTTCTGGAGTTGCCGGCCGGCGAGGTGGACGTAAATGTGCACCCCTCGAAAACCGAGGTGCGCTTCCGGCAGCAAAGTGTGATGCACGATTTTGTGCGCGACTCGGTGCGGGCGGCCCTGATGAAGGCGCGTCCAGTGCCGCAATTTGTGACCGAGATGCGCGCGCACGCGACCGCAAGCACATCGCTAACTTCAGGCGCGCTCACCCCCGGCGCTCTCACTCCCGGAGCGCCAACGTGGGATCCCGTATTGGGCGCGGCTTCTGCGGGGGACGCGCCAGACAACCCAGAGACCGCGACACATGGGGCCCCCGATTCTGCGCTCGGCGGAGGATTTGCTCTACAAGCGCCGGTTCCGCCGCCGCCGATTTCTGGACGCTTTCAGTTCGAAGGCGGGATCGCCGTCGAAGCCAACGCAGCCGTCTCCCTGGCCCGCGCAGTCGACGTCATCCCTGACCATGGTTGCGCCCCCGCACTCGATGTCGGCGAAGAAGAGCCGACCCTGGCATCCCTGAGCACTCTCAAGCCCCTCGGCCAGATTCGGAATTCGTTCATTCTCGCGGTCAACGAAGATGGCCTATGGATCGTCGACCAGCACGTCGCCCACGAGCGCGTGCTCTTCGAACGAATCCTGAAACAGCGCGCAGCACAAAAGGTCGAGAGTCAGCGCCTGCTGATGCCGATCGTCCTGGAGCTGTCGCCCGCGCAGCAGGCGGCCTTCACCGAGATCTCCGACGAACTCCAGCACAATGGATTCGAAGCAGAACCCTTTGGCGCGCGCAGCGTGGCCGTGAAAGTCGCACCCGCGGGTGTGGAAGCATCGGCCGTGGAGCACATGCTGCACGAATTGCTCGACCAGTTCTCGCGCGAAGAGCAGTCGCTGAATCTGGAAAAGATTCGCGCCCGCATCGCCGCCTCCATCGCGTGCCACGCCGCCATCAAAGTAAACATGCCGCTGGAGCAGAACAAAATGGAATGGCTGCTGACGGAACTGGCAAAAACTGACCATCCAATGTCTTGCCCGCACGGCAGACCGGTAGTTCTAAGGTATTCTGTGAAGGACATTCAGAAGGCGTTTAAGAGAATCTAGGTATCAGCTGTCCGCTCTCAGCTGTCAGTAAAGGCGGCCCGCTTCTTGCTGATAGCTGACGCCTGATAGCTGAGAGCTTGTTTATGACGGATCAAGAACTTCAAACCCTGCGACGCGAAAAGTGGCGCCTCGATGGCAAGCCTATCCGCACCATTGAGCAAGCGCGCGCCTTTCTGGAGGAAGTCGGATTCTGCCTCATGTATCCCAAGCGGCCGCCGCTGCTGGTGCCGACGTTCATTGGCGCGTTCGTAGGCTCGTCGGACCGCTTGCCAGGATGGCAGCATGCATTCCAAGATCCCCGGGCGGCCGAGGCCACGGAATTGATGGTGCGATTGCTGCGCGAGCGCGCGGCATTCGAAGCCAATCTGTTCGACGAAAACAACGGGTTTCTGGTGGCTGCGTCGGTGTTCCCTTATTTCTATGCGCTCATTGGAGAACGCAATCCCAAACAGGCGCCGAAAGCGGGGTCGCGGTCTCCATATTCCGCGTTGGCCTGCGACGCCTTCGAGTTGATCACGCGCGACGGGCCCATCTCGAAGCAGAAGATGCAGGAAGTGTTGGGCGGAAGCGTATCGTTTCCGGCCCTCGACGGCGCACTCGGGGAGTTGTGGTCGAAGCTCCGCATCACGCGCGTGGATTACAAAACCACCGAAGGCTCGGTGTGGGATGTGCTCTACCGCTGGGCGCCGGACGCAGTGAAGGAAGGCGTGGGACTCTCGGTGCAGGAGGCGCTCACCGCCTTGCTGTCGAAATATCTGGACTGCGTCATCGCGATCGAACAGGCGGACCTGGAAATTTTCTTCGGAAACTTCATCGCGCGCTCGAAGGTCAAGGATGCCGTCAACGCCCTGCTGGCCGCGCGGGAGTTGAGCTTCGTCCATGTGAGTGGACGATCCATGCTGCAGATCACGCCGGAGAAAGTTGCGACGGTGCCGGCTCCACGGCCCGAAGTCGGCAAGCGGGAGAGTCCTCCACGCACGGGAGCCCGGCCACGGGGGCTTAAGCCCCGTGTGAGCCCTCGCTTTACGCGGCGCTGAAAGCGCCGCTTTTCCACGGCAGCGCTTGGGGCTTTTTCACTTATCTGCCTGTCATCACAACCATGTTCACTGATCAACGTTTCAAACTCTACCGCGGACGGCTCGCACCTTCGCCCACCGGACTTCTACACCTCGGGCATGCGCGCACCTTCTGGATCGCGGCGCAGCGGGCGGCCGCGCACGGTGGACAGTTGATTTTCCGCAACGAAGATTTGGATTCGCAGCGCTGCCGCCCTGAGTTCGTACAGGCCATGCTGGAGGATATGCGCTGGCTGGGGATCGAGTGGGTCGAGGGGCCCGACCGTGGCGGGCCGGTTGGTCCGTATACGCAAAGCGAACGGCGGGCGCATTATCTGGACGCGTGGAAGAAGCTGCGCGAGCGCGGATTGATTTATCCGTGTACGTGCTCGCGCAAGGATGTGGCACAGGCGACTGCAGCGCCGAACGATTCGGATGATGAGCCGGTGTATCCGGGAAAGTGCTGGCCTGTCTCCGGGGTCACTCAGCTTCGCGTTCGAGAGACAGCCGACCTGCCTGTCACTACAGGCATGAACTGGCGCTTCCGCGTTCCCGATGGCGAAGAGATCTGCTTTACCGATTTGCACCTGGGTCCTCAACGCTTCATCGCCGGTCGCGACTTCGGGGACTTCATCGTGTGGCGGCGCGACGATGTGCCTGCCTACCAGCTAGCCGTCATAACGGACGATGCCGCGATGCGAATCACGGAAGTAGTCCGCGGCGCCGATTTGCTGAAGTCAACGGCGCGTCAGATCCTCCTGTTTCGCGCGCTGGGATTGTCACCGCCGGATTATTATCACTGCGACCTGTTGCGTGACGATGCAGGCGTGCGCCTGGCGAAGCGCCACGATGCGTTGAGCATTCGAAAGCTGCGCGACCTAGGCTGGACGCCAGAGCACGTCCGGGAAGGCGGGAAGGAAAGATAGGCTCGGGAGGATTCTCTTAGGTTAATGTGGGGACGGGCGCCTTCGCCCGTCCCGCCAAGCGCAGCGAGGCGAGCACCACCACGGCACTGACCTTCCACCACCAGCGTGTACAATCTTTAACTTCGCATGACTGACCGAGCACGATTGACAGAGCATGACTGACACTGCAAAAGACGAACAGTCCCCCCGCAAACTGATCATCGCCATCGACGGCCCGGCGGGCGCGGGCAAGAGCACGATCGCCTCGCGCCTGGCCCGAAAACTGGGCTACGTGAATCTCGAGAGCGGAGCCATGTATCGTGCCCTGGCACTGAAAGCAATCAATCGCGACGTTTCCTTCGACGACGAAGATGCGTTGCTGACGCTGGCCGAAAATTCCCGCATTCAACTGGAGCCGACGATTGGCGGGAACCGCACCCTGCTCGACGGGCATGATGTTTCTTCGCGCATCCGCGAGCGCGACGTGTCAGAGGCGGCGTCGCGCGTGTCGGTGCATCCCAAGGTCCGGTTGTGGATGGTGGCGCGCCAGCGGGAACTAGGCGCCGGCGGAGGCGTCGTAATGGAAGGCCGCGATATCGGGACTCAAGTTTTTCCCCACGCCGATTTGAAGATTTTTCTCGACGCCGATCCAGTTGTGCGCGAACAGCGCCGCATGGAGCAGCAGAAAATTAAGGGCGATGTAGCCGCGAGCGTGGCCGCGGAACTGCGCGAACGCGACCGGCGTGATCGCACGCGCGCAGCGTCTCCACTGGTAGCCGCCGCGGACGCGGTACTGATCAACTCGACTTCGCTCACTGAAGACGAAGTGTTGGCACGCGTCGAAGAGTTGGTCGATAAGAAACAAGTAACCAAGTAACTGCGAGTTTTCGCGGTGGCGAGGTTCAGAGTCTTACAAGAAACTTGATTTGCGGGCAAAGGGGTGAAAAGAAATCGTACGGGTTCCGCCCCGGAGGGGCGACTCAAAATAGCCCGGCGTTTCTAACGCCGGGGAGACTGAATCGAGAGGGAACCGCGTCCCGGAGGGACGCCTGAGTTCTCATGCAGATTTTTACGTCCGGAGCTCCAACTCTCGCTACGCTCTGCTTCGATTTCTTTCTTTCCTCTTAGTCCCCACTTCTCGCAAGAGACGCGAGAAATGGGCACCCCCAGCCACACCAGTATTTCTTAGTTCTCGGTCGGCTCCACTTTTACTTTGGGCGCGGGCAGAGCCTTCCCTGCCTTCGGACTCGGCGGCTCCGGCGGTTTAGGCGGCTGCGAACTGGCTCTCCGAATCTCGATGCCGTCGTGCTCGTTGTTGAGTACGATGTGCGCCATGGCGTTGCCAACGCTCCCGCTGGCTTTGGCCTCGTGCTCGCCGTTGTCCACTTTCAGTTCCGCGAAATCCGACTGAATCTCGCCATCGCGCGTGCGCGCATCCAGGCGGAATCCGGCCTTGTCCGGCACGCTCAACTGAATATCGCCGTTGCGGCTGTCGATCTGCACATTGCCGAGAGTCCGCATCCCTACTTCAATGGCGCCATTGTCATCCTGCAGCCGCACGTCTCCCGAAACTTCCTGCAGCCGGATGTTTTTCGAGCGGGTGGTCAGGTGCAGTGGCCCTGTGATCTGTTGGGCGTGGAGCTCGTCCGAATCGAGGTCGAGAGAACCGTCGATCCGCGAGAACTCCATGTCGGTGCGCGAAGATTTGAAGGTCACCGTCTTCGCGATCCGCGCCAGCTTCACGCTCTCCTGAAATTCGCCGTCGAGTTGCACCGCGCCCTTTACGTCGGCGACCGATACTTCGTTAACCCGCCCTTCGACGTGTACGTCGCCGGTGACCTGCTCGACTTTCACCGAGCCCTTTTCCTGACTGACCTTGACGTTGCCGTTCACGTCTTCAACCGTCGTATCGGAGTGCTGAGCTGAGATATCGACCCCACCATCGCGTCCGACCAGATTGACATCGCCGCGCTTGGAAATGATGGAGACTGCCACTTTGCGCGGCAGGGAAACGTCGAGGTCGGTTTCGACGGGGTGATCGCCCGCGCCTTCGGCCTTGGCGTCGAGCGTAACCAACCCGCCGATGGTGGTAATAATGGGCTTGGTTTCGTTGTTGTACTTATCGGCGTCGCCCTGATTTTCGGCTCCAATGCGCTTGCGGACGGCCACGGTAATCTTGTTGTCATCAGAGGCGTGCACGCTGATAGCCCCGCGAGTATCGATGATCTTGAGGCTCGCTCCGGCGGGGAACTCCCGCTCGAGATGATCGTTAAAGCTGTAGTTCTGGCCGAAGATGTCGTTGAAGTCGCTGTCGTCGATGTTGATCTGGTCGCGCAACCCGGACCAGTTGACGCGCTCGAGCTGAGTCGTGATCAGACCGAAGACCACGATCATGACGACCAGGAAAATTCCTCCCGGGCCAATTCCGGCCGCCCGAGTCCCCTCGCGCTGGGCACGCTGGTGCTCGATCAGCTTGATCACGCCCCAGAAAATCAGCAGGACCGGCCAGTAGTTGGCGAACAAATGCGCCAGCCGGCCCAGGGACAGCACGTGCATCGTGCCCAGCAGACAGACGGTGCCCAGCACAATCAGAACGAAGGGCCCCGCCAGCGAGCGATGGCGCCGCGGCGGCAGAGGAGCAACCGGCGAAAATCCTGGAGGCGTGACCGGGTTAGGCGTAACTGGACTAGACATTTTTCACCTCGCCAGAAGAGGGCGTCTCCGTACTCTGCACCGCCGGAGGCGGCGGAGTATTGGGCGGGTAGCCGGTAGATCCCGGAGGCAGCGGGCCGATGTGTCCCTCGGACGAAGCATTGCTCTGCACCAATTTGACCACTCCAATCACCAGCAGAATAGCGGGCCAGGTCCTGTGAAACTCGAATCGTCCAACGTTGTCGAGCAGGAACAGCACGCCCAGAGTCACCAGTATCGCCGGCCCCATGAGCTTTCGGGTGCGACAGTGCTCGCAGACGCAGTACGGACGGTGCGATCCCAATAGCCCCCAGTGCTTGGCAAAGAGCCATACACCCAGCACGATCAGGATGATCGGCCAGAACCGATGCAGACTGAAGTCAAAGACAGTGTTGATCAGGAACAGCACGCCCAGGCCGATGAGAATGGCCGCCGCTGCGGGAACTTTCGTGGTCTCGAACTTCTCTCCCGTTCCGAAGGTTTGCGCCAGACCGAATGGATCAGGAGCAGGTTCGCCCGCTTGAATCGCTTTGGCGGTGCGAACCGCGTCCAAAATCTGGTACACCCAGAAGAACCCGAGGAAGATTCCCAGCACCATGTCGGCCTGCCACGGCAGGTCAGACGACAGCCCGACGATCGCCAGGACGACAATACCGAGATGGGCCAGTCCCTTTGCATATTGGCCGCAGTAGACCGCGCCTAGGCCGAGGGGAATGGCGCCTAAGATTCCGGCAACTGTGGGATTCGGGCCAGTGTTGATTGGAGGCCGCGACGCCGCCGATGGCCCGCCAACTGGCGGATAGACGGTCTGCGCGGGCGGAACGAATCCCGCCGGCGGCGCAGTACCTTCCATGCGCGCGGCCAGGCAGGCCTCGCAGTAAATCACTCCGCGGACATCGCGGGTGCATTGATTACAAAGTGGCTTTCCGCAAGTGCGGCAGAAGGCCACTGCAGCAGTATCGCTGTGAGTGGCACAGTTCATACGAACCTCCTGTACGTGGTCACCGACACTACAGGCAGATCCGGATTTGACCGATCAAGATTTGACCAATCAAAGACAGACGGAGATGGACCCACGGGAACGCTGGCCAGAATCAGATGGCTATCGGCCTGGCTGTAGTTGCGCTCCCGATTCTGCTCGGGTTGTTGTGTTGTGTCGTTCTTGTCGTCTTTCTGTTTTGCCGGCCGCGATTCTTTGCGGCTGGGTTCGACGGGCGCGACGTTGCGCTTGACCTGCCGCGCCAGCGCCTCCAACTGGTAAACGACCCGGACATTCTCGTAGTAGTGCACCACCCGCGCTTGAGTGGCGTAGTACGTGTGCCGGATCGCGGATGGCCGCAGGCTGACTTGGCGCAGGTCGGCGGGTTTCACGCCCGCAACGGTCAGGCCCACCGACAGCGCGAAGAACGCCATGCCAAACGACATGGCAAAGCGCGGCTGGCGGACCGTGGCCCAGATCGGTTCAAGCATTCCCTCGAACAGCGAGGCCTGTACATGCTCCCACCACGAAATGCGTGGTTGCGGAGAGCGTACAGTCGCTCGCAGGCGTTGGGTGTCAACGCCCGTTGTGGATGCCAGGATGTTCATGACCAGGCTGGCTGGAGGCTCCACCTCCGTGAGACCTTTCAGCCAGTTGCGGCCCGCCTCAGCTTCAGCGAGCAGCGGCCCACACGCCTTGCAAACCTCGGCATGGGCCTGGAACCGGTCGAGTCCGGTCCCGCTCAGAACGCCATCCAGAGCGTCCGCGAGCAGGTGGTCGAACTCGTTACACTGCATTCCGTTACTGGTGTGGTCTGGCATCACATCACCTGCCTATAGGTACGTTGTAATAGGCGCGCAAGTTCCGCCCGCCCTCGATTTATTCGTGATTTCACGGTACCCTCCGGAACCTTCAAAACGGCGGCAATTTCACGGTAGTCCATATCCTGTAAGTCCCTTAGAATCACTGCTTCCCGAAGCTCGGGCGAGAGCTTGGCCAAGGCTGCATGCACGGTCTCTCCAACCTCCCGGCTGCGCACCCGCGCGTCCGGAGGAGCGGATTGGTCAGGAATTTGCTCACTGAGCGGCTGGGCGTCCTCATGTTCGGACGCCGCGGTGTCGATGGAGTCGGTCATTCGGTCCTGCTTGGTCTTGCGGAAATGGTCGACCAGCAGGTTGCGCGTGATGGTCGTCACCCACGTGACGAATGCTCCCTTGTTGTGGTCGTAACTGGAGAGTGTCCGGTACATCTTGATGAAGACCTCTTGCGTCAGGTCTTCGGCGTCGTCGCCCGATCCCGCGAAGCGGTAGCAGATGTTGTAGATGCGCCGGTTATAGGTCTGCACGATTTCCTCCCAGGCGGCGGGGTCCCCAGCGATACACCGCCGGACCAGCATCGCAACCACCTGGACGTCTTCCACTTGCACTCCCCGGAAATCTGCTTAAACCCTGAGACTTTGACTTGGGCACTGACTCGAACGATCAGACAACTGAGACACCTCTCCAAGCCCTACCCACAAGACAGTACGCGCTTGTGGGCCATGAAGTTCGCTTGCCGACGGTGACCATGAGTATGAAACAGGGAATTGTAGCAGTGCAGTTTGACTTTCGACGCTCTCGTCCGCATAGCGTCATCCTGAACGGAGCCGTCTTTCAGGCGAAGGGAAGGATCTCGCGCGCAGACCCCTGAGCGGGGCTGTCGGAATAACTCCCCAAGAGAGAGCGACTATCCAAACCGGACTACTGCCATTTTTCACGCATTATTAACACTCGCCTGCTAGGCAGCAACAAGACAGAGAACGCTCATCAACAAACGACTTGCGCGAAGAAGAAATTCTTCTGAACGGTTTGGTGTGCTGGGAACGCTGCCATTCCTGAAGGAATCGCAAATGACGAGAATCTAGATGGTCGGCGACCACTGAGAGGTTTTACTTTACTCCTTCGGCGCCACATACTCCTTCGGCTTGGCCGACCCTTCCCCGAAGAAAAACTGATCCATCTGCTTGACGATGACTTCCTGATCCTCGCGCCGCGCCGGGTTCAGCCGGTACTCATTCAGCAGCATCTTGCAATGCTCCATCCACATCTTCCACGCTTCCTGCGACACATTTTCATAAACCTTCTGCCCCAGGTCGTTGTCGAACGGAGGCTCATCCAGCCCCGGCATTTCTTTTTTTAACTTCACGCAAAAAACTGTGTGCGCCATAAGTCCTCTCAAAAATAAATTACCGAATCTCCATGCTTTGAATCAGCCCATCTCGAATTTCGTACACATGCCGGACCATCTGATCCACCACGAGTCTCCCACCCTTGTCGTGAACCACCTGATGCACATCGACCGCGATCCGCCCATCCGCTTCCCATGTAAAGTTCTTCGGCTCGACATGCGGATCAAGCACCTCAAACTGCCGCGTCCAATAATCCCGCACCGCAGCTTTTCCCAGCACCCGCCCACCTTCCATCCCGTTGGGCCAGTCCACATTGACATGCATCGTGGCCAACACGGTCTCAATTTCCCGCCGGTTGAACGCCGCGTACGTCCGGTGAAGCAACTCGATCTCCGCTGACGTTTCTTTGATCTCCGCCATAAATCACCCGCAAGATTATCTTACACGCAGAACAGCGCCTCGCAGCCGTCTCGCATGAGGCGGCTTACCGTGGAAGTCGATCCACCGAGAGAATCCGACGAACGCATGGAACCCGATGCGCCAACGGAATCCGCGAACACGGGGTTGCACGCTCCGACGGCGTGCCTGATGCACCCGCGCCGCGGGCGCACCTGAAAATAGCCCGGCGTTTCCAACGCCGGGTCGCCTGCACGACGACGGAATCGCGTCCCGGAGGGACGCCTGAAATGCCGGACGCTACAATGTTCTTCGCTCCACGCGACTCATTCGCCACCAACACAGCGCCGCCGCGCCCCAAATCGCAAATAACGGAATCAGACTCGCCAGCCCGCGTAACCCAACCAGCTCCCCAAGATTGAACGCTCCGTGCTCCCCGCCCGCTTCGCCAACCGTCAACATCGACTCGCGATTCGCCGCCAACTCTCCCGACCAGAATGCCGGCCACGCCAAGTGCACCAAGGGACAACTATCCTGCATCGGCAATTGTGAAGTCGTCGAAACCACAATCAAAGCCACAAACACACTGCACACACCCAGTCCAACCAACACTCGTCGCCACACAACCGTCGCACGTCCCCACACCACCGCCAGGCCAACACACAACAACGGAATGCATGCTCCCGCATAGCGCGGACCGAACGACAGCCCCGCCTTCCACCAGTAGAACGAAGCATTAAACAAAAAGTAATACGCCGCAATCGCCCCCGCCACGAGAGCCGCGGCCCGATGAGCCTTCCTCTTCCACAACCACCACAGCCCAAAAGGCACGGCCACCGCCACCGGCGATGCAAAGAACAACCCGCGCGAGCACCCGAACAGAATTTTCAGCAGCCGGTCCGGATGCGGATACGTCAACCCCAGGTACCCCTGCTGCTGCATAAACGAAAACGCATTCGGATCGTAATACGAGTAGCTTGGACGAAATCCTCCAAACGCCGCATGCAGATAGCTCATCAGCACAATCAAGCAAATCCCCGCCCCCGCCCCGACTCCCGCCATCACACGCCATCGCGCCGCAGACCCGCGCGGCCACGCCTGCGATAAAGCCAGAACTGCCAGCATCGCCGAAGCCGGTGCAGCGGGATATTCCGTGACCGTCGCCCATCCCGCCGCCAGCCCCGCCGCCAGTGCCCAAAGCAAATCTCCGCGTGCGCTGTTGTTCTCGCGTAATTTCAACGCCGATGCAAAAGCAAATACCAGACACGCTCCCACCAGCGCATGCGCCCAGAACAAACTCGCATAAGCCCACATCGGAGTGCCCAGACACATCACCAGTGTTCCAAACCCAGCTCCGCTGGAACCGCCTCCAAAACGCAAGCCGAGAAAAAACAAGCACACTCCCGCCAGCGCAGTCGGCAACGCCACCGCACAAGCACTCACCACGTATGACAACGCAACCTCTCCCCGCGGCGATTCCGGATCAAGTCCCACAATCCGTAGCACGGGCCGCGCCGTCATCGCAAAAGGCACAGCGAGAAACACCAACCCCGGCGCCTTATCGGAGTAGTAGTGTCCCCTAAAATGTGCCTTGTCCTCTGTGTTTTCATGGTAGGCATCGATCTGCAGCGTGTGTCGCTCGACGATCGCGCGCAGCAAATCGAAGCGGGAGTTCTGATTCCACCCGCCACCTTCATAGAAGTAGATGAACGAGAGAAAAGTCACGACCCCAAGCAGGATTGCAGCTTTGCGATGGGAAGGTGATTTCTCTGCGAGCGGGCTCATTCCGGCCGCGACTCCCGATGCGCAATCGCACTCACGGTTTTCCAGACGCCAAAAGATACTCCGCCACGATCCTCTTCGTTTCTTCGTCAGTCGCAGGATCCGCCGAGCCGTTCGATGCCGTCGCCAGTTTGCCCTTCACCCCAATGTAAACCGCGTCGTAAGTCGTGTCGCCCAAATTCTCTACCCTATGCTTGAACGGGGGATACCATCGCACTTCGCCGGCTTTGGAGGACACCTCGCGCACTTTCCCATTCTCATCGGTGAACCGAAGATGCGCTTCGGTAAGGCTGACCACCACGCCCCCAGGGTGATCGTGCAGCGCAGATTTTTCGTGCGGTCCGTAGTGAACCGACACCACCTGCACTCGCTCATTCTCAAAATCTAACTTATAGTGCTTCGGTTCAACCTTGGTGGGATCCTGTGCCAGAACCAAAGCGGCGGCCAGACATACAAATACGCCCGTCCAGAATAGCCTCGACTGCATACCTGCCTCCTGCCCGAGACCGTAGTTTTCTTGGGAGAACCTAGGCAACTCTACTTCCCGCATTGGAGGGTGTCAACGACCGGGCCCGAGGACGCCCCACGGTGGTAAATCGGATGGTGGGCCCACCAGGATTTGAACCTGGAACCAACAGATTATGAGTCTGCTGCTCTAACCGTTGAGCTATAGGCCCTCGAACCCCAATCTAGCATATTCGAGGATGCATAGCTCGCGGCCCTGCTTCCGGGTCGCGACTCAATTCGAACTCACTCAGCCACTACCAAAAAATTGAGCGATGACTGAGTTCTTGTTCTTCTTTGCGTTCTTCGCGGTTGTTCTTTGCGTACTCTGCGGTAAAAAGCTTTGGCCCGCACCCTGAGCCGCTGCCTGCTTCTCAATAACACCGCTAGTCGGCCGCCTCTGCCTGCCCGCCCGCTTCATCCCAAATGCGAACCGCCTTCGTCTCCCGCAGAAGCAAACTGCCAACAATAAACGTCATCCCCGCAACGATCATCGGATAGTAAAGCCCCGCATAAATATTGCCCGTAGCCGCAACCGACGACAACCCAATCAGCGGCAGCAACCCGCCAAACACGCCGTTCCCGATGTGATACGGCAGAGAGAGCGACGTGTAACGAATTTTCGCCGGAAAAGCCTCAATCAGATAAGCCGCGATCGGCCCGTACACCAGGCACACATAGAGAACCTGCACAAACACCAGCAGCACCAGCATAGTGCGATTCGGGTTCGGAGCTTCCTTGGCCGCGACCAATGCTCCGGTCGCGTCCGTAGTCATCGCTGTGAGCGAGATTGCCCCGGTCACTTTGTTGCGTGTGGATTTCACCGTGACCACATTGTTCCCTGCAGCGCGCTCCATAGCCTTGTAGATCGGGATGTAGGTAAGCACCGCGAGCAGACAGCCCGCCATCATCAGCTTCTTCCGTCCAATGCGGTCGGAGAGTGCGCCCACCACGGTGAAGAACGGCATCCCCAGCAATAGCGCGATCGCGACCACGATGTTGGCGGTTTTGACATTCACCTTCAAAATTGTCTGCATATAGAACAGCGCGTAAAACTGTCCCGTGTACCAGACCACACCCTGTCCCGCCGTCGCTCCGAAAAGCGAAATCAGGACGTTCTTCAGATTCGCCCACTTGTGAACGCATCCTTGAGCGGTTGCGTCGACGTCATCCCTGCACTCTTCAGTTCAGCGAAGATGGGTGACTCCTTCATCTTCAAGCGGATGTAGAGCGAAATCATTACTAGAACGATGGAGATCAGGAAGGGGATGCGCCAGCCGTAAGCCGCGAAGTCTTCTTTCGACATCGAATTCTGTGTGACCAGAATCACGATCAGCGAAACGAAAAGACCCAGCGTCGCCGTGATCTGGATGAAGCTGGTATAGAAACCGCGCTGGTTATCGGGGACATGTTCGCCCACGTAAACCGCCGCTCCGCCATATTCTCCGCCCAGTGCCAGTCCTTGCAACACGCGGATCAGAAGCAGCACGATCGGCGCGAACCATCCTGCCGTCGCATACGATGGCAATAACCCAATGGCAAAAGTAGAAAAACCCATAATGGAGAGCGTCACCAGAAACGCGTACTTGCGCCCCACCAGATCGCCGATGCGGCCAAAGAACAGTGCGCCGAACGGCCGCACCAGGAAGCCCACCGCGAACGTGGCCAGGTAGGCGACATAGGCGAAAGTGTCGTTCCCTGGAGGATAAAACTTCGGCCCCAGGATGGCCGCCAGACTACCGAATATATAGAAGTCGTACCACTCGATCATGGTGCCCACAGACGAGGCCATGATCACGCGCCAGATGCTGTACTCGGCCTTACCAGTTCCCGCCATTTCCACGGCATTTGCCATCCGTTCCTCCGTTGATTTGCGGTCTGGGCTCAACTCTATTTCGATACGCTGTAAATTGGCGGCTATTCTACTCCTTTCGTTGTGTGATGCCAGCACCCAGAGACGGGGTCTTCGAATTAAGACCATGTGGCGACGGCCGCCTTCGGCCGTCCCGCGTGGGCGAAGCCCCGCGGACCCGGGCACGAACGTTGCCCAAGTTTGGCGCCTTTCCAACGCCGCGTGTTCATGTGACAAGGCAATCCCGGTCCCGTAGGGACCGTTGAAAATAGCCCGCCAGTTTCACTGGCGGGTACGAGCGCCCAAAAAAGAAGGGCGTCCCGGTAGGGACGCCTGAAATCTCACCCACACTGCGGAAACATTACACGCCGGCAGCACTCCGTGCCTTGCCACCCGCTGCTAAATCCTTCAGCGAAGGCACCGACTCCGGTTCCGTCACCTTCCGCTCCGGCAACGCCGCGCCGCTCTTGAATGCCTCGACCAGCATCTCAATCGCGAGATCCGTATTCGGACGAATAAAGATCGTCGCCGCCAGAGTGCCATTGCGCACCCAAGCCTGTCCGGTTTTCGGCATCCCATCGCACCCCGTGATCGGAATCTTCATCCACCGCGCCCGTTCGCCTTCCGCAATTTGGCTGAACGCCTTTCTCGCGCCCATCGCCATGCTGTCGTCCTGTGCTCCGACCAAGTCAATATGGCTCTCCTGCGAAGTCCGCAAACGCAGCCATGAACTCACCGTGCGATACGCGCTCTCTTCGGTCCAGTTCGCCCGCATGGTCTTCACTTGAATGTTCGCCGGCTTGGTTTTGAGCATCCCGGAAGTTCGTTCCTTCGCCGCGGAACTGTTCGCCGGCCCCTCGATATACAGAATGGATCCGCCGTTCGGCAGCAGCGCCGCAAATTGCTGCCCCTGAATTTTGCCCACCGCTTCATGATCGGAGCTGATGGCAAACACCGGCACCTTGAAGGTACGGCGCAACTCCAGGATGTAGTCTACTTCGTGATTCAACACAACCCACCCGATTCCCGCCGCTGCCGCCGCCCGCGCCACTTGCGGAAATGCCGTTCCGCCCGCGGGTTCGAACATGATGGCATCGGGACGCGCCACCGAAGAATCCTGAACGTACTGCAGCAACTGCTGGCTCTGCGCCACCGCATCGTTGTTGGCGTGAATAATCTTCACGTCCACGCCCACACGCCGCGCCGCTTTCTCCGCCGCCGCAGCCTGCTCCTGTTGATAATCGTTGTCGTTGTTGGTGAGTGAAACCAGAAAGCTGAGTCTCTTCATGACATTGTCCCTATGCCCGGATCATAGTCCTTCCATCTCCCTCACCAAGGTAACCAGGGTAACCTGGGATCGATCTGTCACGGAGCGCAGGAACTGGTTCGCCAATCGGACCAGTTCCGGAGTCGAAGAGCCTGCCCTGACCGAAGCCGAAGGGATCCCTACCTTAAGTTGTTTACGTACGCCGGAGGGAATTCTCCCCGTCCCCTCGATGGCCCGGTGACTGAGCGGACTTGCAGCGCCGGAGGCGCGCCCGGTCCCGTCGGGACCTCTGAAAAGCCGATCCCTCGGATGTGCTGCAAATTTTCAGATGAAGCGCAGCGAGAAGACCAGGGGCTCAAGCCCCGGCCGCGGCACCCTTGGGCGCCTCGCCAACAAAAGACTTCAATTTGGCGTCCAGCGCTTCCCGGTTCGCATCGGACAGCTCCACGAAGCGGAAGGGCTGCATCCATCCTTGCGTCGCCCACATGGGGAACAGCATCTGCGCCTTGCCGCGAATCGTAGCTTCGCGAAGGTGAAAGATCAATTCAACTTCCAGCTTCTCGTCCAGCGGCTTCTCTAGGTGGATCACTCCGCCCGAAGTCGAAAGCTGATGGAATGCCGCTCTCACCGCGCGTCGGTTCGGCAACCGCACCAGCACCAGCACCGACCCGCGCAGCTTCACGCGAAACGGACGGTCGTTCAGCTTGCTGACACTGTCTGACACAACGGGCGTCGTCGACTTGAGTTGTTCGGACATAATTCTTACCAGAGTATGGCAGCGTGCGGGGGAGTTGGCGAAGTTACGAAAGAACAAGACCGACTCGTTTTGCTGGGGGTAGAGGGCCTCTGCCCGTATCTGCACGACACGTTGAAGCAGTACAGCTCTCTACTTGCGCCCAGGATGAGCTTCTGCGCCTTCGGAAAACAGATTGTACGGCCAGACTTTTTTGTTCACGGTCAGCTTGTTCACGGCCGCCTTCGGATCGCTGGCCGGAGTGGGGTCTGCGGCCCTCGGCGTAGGAGCGCCTTGTGCCGCGATATTCCAATCTTCCGGCGCATCCGCAATCCCCCAAACATTTCCCTGTGTGTACAGCGAAGCTCCGATCAGAAAATTCTTGCCGTCATTCCCCAGCGGCAAACAGTTCGCCACCCGAGCCGTCACGCTGCCTCCACCGGGAAGTCCGCTCAACATGATGGGAGTCTCGACCTGCAACGCCTCCGAACTCCGAAACCCGCACCCCTGCGCGCTCACAATCAACACCATGCATCTTTCGCCAAACGGCCGTCGCCGGTCGAGACTGATCACGCTGGCCGGAATCTCCACCCGGATTCGCGTGCTTCGTCGAGTCGCATTGGGTGTCTGAACTTCCATCGCCGTTGCCGCCCCGCACTCCAGAACGTCCACAATCCCAGAGAGCCGTTGCACCTTAAGAGTTATTGTGTCAGATTCCTTTGCCGGCCGAATGATGACAAAGGTAACCTGGCCTGCGCCTTCAAGAGCAAGTTCCGAAAGCCTGCGTGGAGAAGCAAGAGTGGGGAAGCAAGTGTAAAAAAGCCCGTGTGGGGACGGGCGCCTTCGCCCGTCCCGCCAAGCGCAGCGAGGCGAGCGCCACCACAACTCTAGACAGGCCATCTCGACAACCGCCGAGGTCCCGACGCCCGCCCCGCTCACCGCCTCCCATTCAACCGCGCCTGCCTCATCCCCGCCCGAATTCCATTCCTCACCACTCGCGCATACCCCGACGCATCCATGGCAGCCATAGTCGCCGCCGCAATCCCGCCCGGCGTTGTCGCTTCCTGCAACAGATCGCCGAGCGCCTTTCCGCTCTCGCTCCAATAAAAGATCCCATCGCTCAGCGCATGAGCCGCAGCGGTCAGCGCGGTCGCCCGATCAAGTCCCGCGCTCTCCGCAGCCTTCGCTAAAACCGCCAGCGCATGATACCCGTTGCTCGACGAATACACCGCCGTGAACGCATCCAACTGCCTCTCAGGAATTTCCAGCACAGCCCCCACGCGCTCAAAGAACTCGCGAACGCTCTTGCGCCCTCTCTTCTTGACGCCCCGGTCAAAGCTCAGCGCCGTCAGCCCGCGCCCCACCCGGCACACCGGACTCGGCATCGCCCGCACCCACCGCACCCCCGGCCCAAGCCGTCCCCGCAACTTCCGCAGCGGAACCCCCGCCGCCAGACTGACGCACAATTTCGGCGCCCGCACTCCGCAAGCCGCAATCTCATCGAGAATCCCCGCTACCGCCGCCGGCCTCACCGCCACAATCAGCATCCCCGCCCGCCGCACCGCGGACTTCAAGTCGCGCGCCATCTCCACTCGCGCTTCCCGCCGCAACGCCCGCACCTTCCCCGGATTGCGGTCATACACGACAATCTCCCCCGCATATCCCGCCCGCCGCAATCCCGCCACCAGCGCCCCGGTAATCCGTCCTCCGCCAAGAAAAACAGTAGTCTTTCTCAACATTTGTCATCCTGAGCGAAGTCGAAGGACCTGCTGTTTTTTGGCGCTGCTACGGAACGATCGTGCCAGGCGGAATCGTGCCTAATCCGCCGTCCCTCCGCCATCGACCACCAGCGCCGCGCCCGTCATGAACGACGAATCGTCCGACGCCAGAAACAGCACCGCCTTGGCAATCTCCTCCACCGTCCCAACCCGCCCCAGCGGACGATTCGCGCACCCCGCAATGTAGTCCTCCCACTTCAGCCCGCGCATCTTCGCGTCTGCCGGCAGCATCGGAGTCTCCACATCCCCCGGGCAAATACAATTCACCCGGATTCCCTGCGCTCCATGATCAATCGCCATCGCCTTGGTCATCAGCACAACTCCGCCCTTCGACGCACAATAAGCCACCGCATGATCGCCGCCCACAATTCCCCATCCCGAAGCGTTGTTGATGATCACACCTCGCTGCCGCGCAATCATCCCCGGCAAGGCGAACTTCGACATCAGAAACGTCCCTTTCAAATTAATGTCAATCTGCTCGTCCCACTCCCGCTCGGAACATTCCAACGCAGTCTGCGGATAAAACACTCCCGCATTGTTGAACAAAATATCGAGCCCGCCAAGCGCGCGCACAGTCTCGTCGACAGCCCGCCGGCAATCGTCGGCCAGACTAACGTCGGCACGAACAAAGAGTGCTTCCCGACCGGCCTGCTCGATCCGCGTAACGACATCAGCACCACGCTCGGCATTCCGTCCAGTAATCGCCACGCGAGCTCCCTCGGCCGCGAACAGCAAAGCCGTAGCCTCGCCAATCCCCGAAGTCCCGCCCGTAATCAGAGCAACCTTGTCTTTGAGTCGCATATCGAATCCAAAGCTCGTGTGGGGCTTTTGACTTTGCTTGTGTGGGGACGGACGCATTCGTCCGTCCGCCGAGCGCAGCGAGGCTGCTTTTGACCTTGCTTCTGTGGGGAAAGCCGCCCTAGCCTGCCCTGAGCTTGCCGAAGGGGCTGTCCGCCTCGCAAAGCGAGGCCGCCTTTCCTCACCACGCGCGCAGACCTATCTACTAGCCAGCCCGCCCGCCGTCTCCCCACCATCCATCGTAAACACCTGCCCCGTAACAAACGCCGCATCCTCCGACGCCAGATACGCAAACAGCCCCGCAATCTCCTCCGGCTTCGCATGCCGCCCCAAAGGAATCTTCCCATTCACCTCTGCGAGCATCGCGTCCGAATATTCCGCGCGCTGCATCGGCGTCAGCACATATCCCGGAGCCACCGCACACACCCGCACCTTCGGCGCCAGTTCCAGCGCCATCGACCGCGTCAGCTCAATCACTCCCGCCTTGGTCGCGTTGTAGTCCGCGTAATACGGATATCCCATCACCCCATTAGTCGACGCCGTCTGCAAAATCACTCCGCTGCCGGATTCAACCGAGTAACGCTCCCACATGTGCCGCGCCGCCGTCTGCGCCACGTAAAACACTCCAGTCAGATTCACGGCGATAACCTTGTCCCATTCCTCCGGAGTGATGTCGAGAAACCTGTGCCGAATGCTGATCCCCGCATTGTTGACCAGCACATCCACACCATCCATCAACCGGATCGCCTCCGCAAACGCCGCCTCCACCTGCATCAGATCAGTGACGTCGGCAATAATTGCTTCGCCCAGCGCAGGCAACTCGCGCCGAATCCGCTCACAAGCCTCCGCATCACGATCCAGCACGCACACCCGCGATCCCTCTTCCAGAAACCGCGCGGCCGTTGCAGCGCCAATCCCGCTCGCGCCTCCGGTGATCAAGACGCGCTTGTCTTTCAAGCCTCGCATGAGTACTCCCTCGCCTAGACTCTATTACCCAACCAGAATTTTGTCATTTCGAGCGTAGCGAGGAACCTGCCGTTGTTCGTGTGGGGACGGGCGCCTTCGCCCGTCCAGGCGGCCCAGGTGTATCGGGCCGCAGGTTTTGACTTCGGTTTGTCATCCCGAGCGAAGTAGTACGGCGAGCAAAGCGAGCCGTCCTGCGCAGTCGAGAGCCTGCCCTGAGCTTGCCGAAGGGGACCTTGGGTTAACTTTGCAGCAAAAGTAGCTCTCCCGTGCCCCTCCCCGCCACCCTCGTGCCCTTTGCATTCCCCCGCCCCCACATGTACAAAGGACGCGTCAGGGAGGGGGTCCCACGGCCAATGCCACGGGACCCTTTTTCTATTAGAAGGGCATGATGATAGGACGGAAGCCATGACGAATCGCTCGTTCCTGAAGTGCGAAGTATGCGGAGCCATAACTCTCATGCGTCTCCAGGCCGGGTGGCCGGAGGAGCACCCCCTTCGCGTGCCGTGCGGGCGCTGCGGAATATTGATCTCAGGAACGGTGCGCTTTGATCAAGCCAAAGGGGGGCTTCAATACGAAATCCACAACGCCACAGAGGTGGATGAAACTGTTCCCGAATATTATCTCGAGGCCTCAGGCGAACTTCTAGCGGAGAAACTCAAGCGCCACTCGGGGGGAACGTTCGTGTGGTCGCCTCCTCCCTTCTTCCAAGCGCTGTGGGCAATGGGGAATGAAAACTACACAGAGTTCAAGCGTAAAACGTTGCAGTTTCTCTCTTTCACAAAGACGGAGTGGCCGAAAGCGCGACGCATAAATGAACTCTGGCTAAGCAAGCAATACGGCTACCTACCAGACGAGGTTGCGCGTTACCTTCCCATCGAAAAGTTCCCCATGAGCAACGAGGCCGAGTACGTCCGAGGTGTGCACCAACTCAATTTGCTGTTCTTGTAGCGCATCCTCGACCATTCGCGATTCGGCAAACAAACGAAGTTTCTCTTTCGAGAACTGCCAAAGATCGCCCAGCGGCACCGAACACAGTTCGACGACCTTCTCAAGTATTTTATGGAACAGGGCCTGATCCAGAAGTGGGGAGAACAGCCCAACGTAACATCCGCCGCTGGAGTAAACAGCAGATGCACGTGGTCGGGCATCAGCACAAAGGCATGCAGCCGAAATCGTCCCTGCCGGCGATACCCATAAAGAGTCTTCAAGAAAAGTCGCGCATAAGATTCGACAACAAAGAATCTTCTGCGTTGAAAGGTCGAGAAGGTTACGAAATAAGTTCCGGGAGGAGACATCAATCGCGTAGGTTTCACAGCGCTGGCCCTCAGCGGCTAAAGCCGAAATCTTCAAGCCAGCCTAATGCGGTGCGACTCGAAGTCGCACCCTTCCCGGTCGGTTTATTTTCGAATTGTCCCTCTTCGGGAAAAACAACACGAAAGCAAACTATCTCGCTTTGTCGGATCGCATGACTCGAACGCGCTGCTAAAAAAGAGAAGGGCACGACTCAGAGTCGTGCCTAAATCGACGAGAGTGTAGCTTCCCCAAGAGCACGAACGGGAAGGGTACGACTTCGAGTCGTACCGCTTAGCCCGCCGCACGGATGACGGCTTCAGCCGCTGAGGGCCACGCATCCACCTCGCCCACATCGTTCGCTATCGCTGGGAGTGTTGCAAGATTTCCACAGTCTTCCACAGTCTGAACCTGTGAGGTAATTATCCCTTGACAACAAGGGGGAACAAATGGCATAGTATCTGCATGAATCGCCGACAGACCATCCCCCCCGCCGAGCTTCGCTACACCTTCCGGCAGTTCGACAAAGACTTTCCGACCGACGATGCCTGCCTTG
>WNGK01002030.1_pt1 | contig 39885 bp, 30 predicted proteins | sample 5400601 | NCBI WGS metagenome assembly WNGK01 (sample SAMN13153376, study PRJNA577476) | soil metagenome | isolation source: 60 cm soil or saprolite under Garry oak tree replicate 1 | place: USA:California | collected 2016-06-15 | reverse complement strand
CTCCAAACTATCCAATCCGACGCCCATAGATCAGCATTACGAAAACCTCCGTGCCGGCATGCGCGGCCTCTTTATTGAACTTGGGGTGGCCGCTTAAAGATCGACAATTTATTTTTCATCCCTTGGGATAAGAGACTAGGGCGCGGGACTCAGGTCACAAAGGGGACGGCCCGCAGCTGCCTGACCCTACAAATGATGTCATCCCTCTCCCGTTCGCCGAAGGCGGACGGAAGAGGGACCTAACGTCAGCCCGCACCCACGATGCAGTCTGGCAACGCCGCGATCGCTGTGCGCACCGGCTGTATTCGCGATCCCGCAGACGCCGCAGTTGGCCCCCTCGCATCGTAAGGTCACTCTCCTGGCTGTCAGCCAGGTTCGGGATGACATCGCGTTAAGTTTTGGGAAACATTCTTACGAGTTTTCCCCAACGCTAGATCAGGCGAGCGGCGTCCCATGATGAGATGAGAACGCCAGTAACGCCGCTTAGCCTGCCGCCACAAGGATCAGGCTGCGGCGTCCAGCGCTGGCGGCCTGGCGCCCTTGATCAGGAGCCACAGCATGAGCGCAATCTCCCCGAACATAGCGGGCTGGGAGTAGGTAAACACCTTGTTCTGGTATTGCGGCAACAGTACCCCCGTAAGGCACAGGATCACGTAGCAAAAGCCGCCGATGGCGAGCCACACGCCCAGGAACCGCGGCAGGAAACGCGACCGGTACACCAGCATCGCTAGCGGCCAGAGCCATACACCCCAAAGGATCTCGGCGGCAGTGTTTTGATGAGCACGCAGACGCAGGAACAGCATGGCCAGGGCGTCCTGCTGGGGCTTGTCGAATACAGACAAGAAATCGGTTCCGCGCGCGACCATCAGGGCGCCAAAGTCGTCCACCACACCAACAAAGTAGATGGTGGCTGGCATCACACCCCCGAGGATCACCACCAGCACAGCGAGGTTCCGGTCCACGCCCGCGAACAAGCGGTAAAAGGCGAGTGTGAGCAAGACCAGGATGACCGCGCCGGCTAGGTCGCCCGCGATGCCCAGGCGGAAAAGCAACTCGTGAGCGGCGATGTTGTTGACAGTCGCGGCCGCGTTTCCATGCACGAAAAGTTTGCTGGGGATATAAATGAGGCGCAGTGGGGTAGCAGGTACCAGAGTCCGGCGACTCTCCCTGTGTTGCGGGTCGAGCTCATATTCCCTCCTGCGCTGAACGCGCGAATTGTGGGAGTGTAGACCGAAATACGCCGAGGGTTGTCAAAAAGTTCCGCGAGCGCCCGCCGCGGATGCGAAGCTAAGTTGGGCCGGGAGCTGGCATCGCTTGGAACGGTTGGGACGATAGGATCACCAAATCAGCGATAGGATGATCAGATCAAAACCCAATCATGTGAAGGAATTCAGAAATGCCGTCAGGAAGCTATGCTTATCCTTGAGGCCCGCTTAAATTAGCAGCACATCCGCACCTCGAAGGAGCACAGAAAACCTGTTTTCGCCAAGCGGAACCAGTTCCATCTTCGGCGGCTTTCCTTTTGGCCAAGTTGCGATTCCACGCGTTACGAAGAAATTTGTAATGTCAGCACTTCGTAGTTCGGGACATGAAGTCCGAAATGTACTCGTGAGTATCACTTCGAGTGCGCACCCTCCATATCGAGGATGCCGTACGCCATTGCGGCCGAAAGAACTGTTCGGCGTTTTTTCTCCCAACTCTGATCCCGAGCGTTCCTCCACTTCTATTACTTTTCCAGGCTGCGGCTATCATTTCGGTCTCCTCTCCTCCCCAACATCGTACTCCGCTGGCCGCTTGTTTGACCCTCATTTGCCGCTCCCATAAACTGAATTCACTTCATGGCAGAAAACATTCACATCAAACTCCCCGACGGGAGCGAGAAGGAACCGCCTAGAGGCACGACTGCGCTCGACGTCGCAAAGTCCATCAGTCCACGGCTGGCGGATGCGGCACTGGCCGCCAAGGCGAATGGCGACCTCATCGATCTCACCCGGCCGTTAGATAAAGATACCGACCTGCGAATCCTCACGGAAAAAGATCCCGAAGCACTCGATGTTTATCGGCATTCGTCGGCGCATTTGCTGGCGGCGGCGGTGCTGGAACTTTTTCCTGAGACCAAGCTCGGCCATGGTCCGGCGACCGAGAGCGGATTCTTTTACGACTTCTATCGTCCGACTCCGTTTACGCCCGAGGACCTGGAAAAAATCGAAAAGAAGATGCAGGAACTGGTGCAGCAGAACCTGCCTTATGCGCGCGAGTTTCTGCCGCGGGACGAAGGCCTGCAGCGCTTCAAGAGTGAAGGCGACTTCATGAAGTGCCACTTCATCGAGCAGTTCACTAAGCCCGATGAAAAACTTTCCATCTACAAAACCGGCAAGTTTCTTGACTTCTGCCGTGGGCCGCATATTCCTTCAACTGGGAAGATCAAGGCGTTCAAGCTGCTTAATATTGCCGGCGCGTACTGGCTCGGCGACGAGAAGAACCCGCAACTGCAGCGCATTTATGGGACGTCGTTTTTTTCGAAAAAAGACCTCGACAATTATCTGCACCAGATTGAGGAGGCCAAGAAGCGCGACCATCGCGTGATCGGCGAGCAACTCGATTTGTTTTCCATTCAGGAGCTGGCCGGGCCGGGGCTGATTTTCTGGCATCCCAAGGGCGGGATCATCCGCAAAGAAATGGAAGACTGGATGCGCGACCAGTACATCAAGCGCGGCTATTCGCTGGTGTATACGCCGCACGTGATGCGCAAGCAGCTATGGCAGACCTCGGGGCACGAGGGCTACTACGCGCAGAACATGTTCGACACGATGGAGCTCGACGACGCCGAGTACCGGCTCAAGCCAATGAATTGCCCCGGCCACATTCTTATATATAAGGACTCCCTGAAGTCGTATCGCGATTTGCCGGTGCGGCTGGGCGAGTTGGGCACGGTGTATCGCTACGAGCGTTCGGGCGTGATGCATGGGCTTCTGCGCGTGCGCGGGTTTACCCAGGACGACGCGCATATTTTTTGTACCCCCGAGCAGATTGAAAAAGAAATCGCCGATTGCGTTGAATTCGCGCGTGATGTACTGAAGGATTTTGGCTTCGATCAATTCATCACTGAGCTTTCCACCTGGAATCCGGATGACCGCAAGAACTTCGTGGGATCGGAAGATCAGTGGAACCTTGCGACTTCGTCTTTGGAGAAAGTGCTCAAGCGGCTGAACATTGAGTACAAGACGATTCCTGGCGAAGCAGCATTCTACGGGCCGAAAATCGATATCAAGCTGGTGGACGCTATCGGCCGCCTGTGGCAACTTTCGACCGTACAGTTCGACTTCAACCTGCCTGCCCGTTTTAATCTGGAATACGTCGCCGAAGACGGAACGCGCAAGCAGCCGGTGATGGTGCATCGCGCTTTATATGGATCGGTCGAACGCTTCTTCGGCGTGCTGATCGAGCACTATGCGGGAGCGTTTCCGGTCTGGCTCTCGCCGGTGCAGGTTGTGCTGATTCCCATCGCGGAGCGGCATGTGGAATATGCGAACAAAGTAGCTTCTCAGCTTCGGGAAACCAACGTCCGCGTCGAAGTGGATGCGCGCAACGAAAAGATGAATGCCAAAATCCGCGAGCACGCAATGCAGAAGGTGCCATTCATGCTGGTGGTGGGCGACAAGGAAGCCGAAGCGGGTAAGGTGAATGTGCGGACGCGGGGGAAGGAAAAAACCGAAGACATGGGTACCGCAGATTTTGTGAATAGGATCAAAAGCATCATCGCGAGTAAGAGTCCGGCACTTTAGGTTTCTACCTCACCCCCTCCTACAGTTAAGCCGCTTTCGAGTTCATCGCGAACGTCCGAACTCTCGTAACCGCCATCGTTTGATCTCTGTTGTCAGAATTGCCGCCTACACTCATTCTAGGTTTTAGTTAGCCGATTATTTCTCTGAGGTCGTATGTCTGCCCCTACCCAGCAGTGTCCGCAAGCGCAGCCGCAACTGCTCCCGCGCCCGCCCCAGCTCCTTTTTCCACTCCGGCTTTGTTGAGTGCGATGTTGCGGAGCGCGCCTAAGATCAGCGATCTGTTCTTCTCGCCGGGAAAGCCGCCGATGGTAGAGGTCAACGGACGGCTTGCCGCCACTGGACCGCGCGCCCTCACCGCCGACCCAGCAAAGTGCCCAGCTTTGCGGAGCTGAATCTGCCTGAGGAATTGCAGCAGATCATCGGCTTGCGTACCGGGATCGTGCTCGTGAGCGGGCCGACAGGCTCCGGTAAATCTTCCACCCTTGCGGCGATCATTGACCTCATCAATAAACAGCACTCATTTCACATCCTCACCATTGAAGATCCCATCGAGTTTCTGCACGTGCATCAGAACTGCATTGTCCACCAGCGCGAGCTGCATAGCGATACCACAAGCTTTGCCCTGGCGCTGCGTGCGGCGCTGCGGCAGGCGCCGAAGGTGATCCTCGTGGGAGAAATGCGCGACCGCGAGACCATCGAGATCGCCATGGAAGCCGCCGAGACTGGGTATTTGGTCATGTCAACTCTGCACACCATTGACGCCTCGAAAACGGTGGAGCGGATCGTCGGAGTTTTCCCGCTGGCCGAGCAGCACACCATTCGCAACCGTCTGGCGAAGAGTTTTCGCTACATCGTTTCTCAGAGGCTCATTCCTCGCAAGGACGGCAGTGGCCGAGTGGCCGCCATCGAGATTTTGAAGTCCACCCTGCGCACCCGCGAATACGTCGAAAAAGGCGAGGTCGAAGGCAAGACTCTGCTTGACGCCATGCGGGTGGGAACCACGGAGGGCCTGCAGCACTTCGACGGCGAAATCGAAAAGCTGGTCCGCGCCGGGACGATCGATTTTGAAACCGGTCTCGGGTACGCGACAAACCCTGGAAATCTGCGCCTGGAGCTCGCCGACTTTAGCCCGCCGCCGGAACCCTGAGCAGCGCGGGTTTTGCACCGATAAAACCTGATCCCTTAGCCCTGACTTCTCATCCCTCTGTCGATCAGAAACATTGCTACCGTGCCTAACCGACTAATCTGATAATCTTTCCTGCCGTCATTCCATCTCGGGAGGATTCGTGAGATGACTCGATACAGATCATTCTGGGCGATCATGTCGCTAACTGTGCTCAGCGGTATCGGTATCGCCGCCGACCAGTATGCCGTCACTTATGAGCGCAATGTGGAAGTGAAAATGCGCGACGGCGTCACGCTGAAAGCGGACATCTTCCGGCCGCAAGCAGAAGGGAAATTCCCTGTCCTTCTGCAGCGCACGCCATACAACAAAGACAATGGCGTCGACTTCGGACTGAACGCAGCGGCGCGCGGATACGTCGTCATCTTCGAGGACGTACGCGGACGCTATGCTTCCGAGGGCGAATGGTACACCTTCAAGAACGAGCCGAATGACGGATACGACACCGTGGAGTGGGCGGCGGCGCTGCCGTATTCCAACGGAAAAATCGGGATGTTTGGCGGATCTTATGTTGGGGCGACGCAAATGCTCGCAGCCATAGCTCACCCGCCTCATCTTGCGGGAATCTGTTCGGTGGTCACCGCCAGCAACTACCACTCGAACTGGACCTACCAGGGCGGCGCGTTCGAGCAGTGGTTCGACGAAAACTGGACATCGGGGCTGGCTCAAGACACATTCAACCATCTGGCGCAGAAGAATACGAATGCGCTGAACGGAATTTGGAAGCTGCCACTCACCAGTTATCCTTTGTTCAATTTTCCGCAGCTACAACCTGATCCAAGTCTAACGGCCTCGCTGGCGCCATATTTTCTCGATTGGCTGGCGCACCCAACTTACGACGACTACTGGAAAGCGCTCTCGATTGAGGAGCATTTTAGCGATGTCAATGTTCCCGCCCTCCACGTCGCCGCCTGGTATGACCTTTTTCTTGGCGGGTCGCTTCTCAACTTTGAAGGCATTAAAGCGCATGGCGGGAGCGAGGCGGCACGCCATGGACAGAGACTGCTAATCATCGTCGGAGGGCATGCCGGCAATGGCCCGAAGATTGGGGACGTAGGTTTCGGACAGGAATCCAAATTTGATGAAAGCGAAGCCACGTTGCGCTGGTACGACTACCTCTTCAAAGGCGTCCAGAATGAATTTGCGTCAGGCAAGCCGGTGAAGTTTTTCGTGATGGGTGCGAATCAGTGGCGTGAAGAAGAGGACTGGCCATTGGCGCGCGCACAGAGCACGAAATATTTCTTGCATTCAGCCGGCAAAGCGAACTCCTTGCGCGGGGATGGAACGCTTTCAACCTCAACTCCCAGCCGCGAGTCCACCGACCAGTATGTTTACGATCCAGCGAATCCAGTTCCAACCGTGGGTGGACCGTTGTGCTGCGACTCGAAGCGGTGGCAGCCAGGGCCGCGGGATCAACGTTCAGTTGAAGCGCGCGATGACGTGCTCGTCTATTCGACTGCGCCGATGGCCCAGGACGTGGAAGTTACCGGGCCGGTCAGCCTCGAGCTTTACGCCAAATCATCGGCGGTCGATACTGATTTCACCGCCAAGCTGGTTGATGTCTGGCCTGATGGCTTCGCCCAGAACCTTACCGAGGGGATTCTTCGTGCCCGCTATCGCGATTCGCAGGAGACGCCCACGCTGATAAATCCCGGGCAAGTTTACAAGTTCACGATCGACCTTTGGGCGACCAGCAATGTCTTCAAGAAGGGCCACGTGCTTCGCCTGGAAGTTTCCAGCAGCAATTTTCCCCGGTTCGACCGGAATCTAAATACAGGTTCAACCAGGTACTTGAAGATGAGCGATACGAAGGCGGAAGAACAGTTTGTGACGGCCACCAATGTGATTTATCATGACAGCGCGCATTCGTCGATGCTGATCTTGCCGGTGGTGCAGCCCCACTGAGCGGCATGACGATCGGGGTGATCTCCGACACGCACGGTCTGCTTCGCCCGGAGGCAGTTGCTGCGCTGCAAGGCTCGGAGCATATCATTCACCCCGGCGACATCGGCGATCTTGCAGTTCTCGACAAGCTTCGCGAGATAGCGCCGGTCACTGCTATTCGCGGCAATGTGGACCGGGGTCCGTGGGCGACGCAGATCCCTCAGACAGATGTGCTCGAACTCGGCGGAATCAAAATTTACATCATTCACAACCTTGAAGAGCTCGATTTGAAGCCCGAAGCGGCGGGATTTGACGCCGTGATTTACGGGCACACTCATGTTCCGAAGCGCGAAATGAAAAATGGCGTATTGTTTTTCAATCCAGGAAGCGCTGGGCCAAAACGATTCCGTCTGCCGGTGACATTTGGCCGGTTGGGCGTTCACTCCGGCAAGCTTGAAACGGAAATTATCGAGCTGGTCAAGTAGTCCTCTGCCATTTACGAATCGTGCCGCTGTATCTCCACAAGACGAGAGCTGATGCAACACAGAGGCACACAGGAGACTTGGAATCGAGCTCGACCTTCCTCTGTGAGTCTCTGTGACTCTGTGGTGAACTGCGTTTCCCGACCCTGCTTTACAATCGCACCCAATGTCATTTGCATTTGAGATCACGGGACGGCGTGAGCAGGTCAGGAGGGGCCGGCTACTCACGCTGCATGGTGTGGTCGAGACTCCGGTCTTTATGCCGGTGGGAACTCAGGCGACGGTCAAGGGTCTTCCGCAAGATGTGCTGGAGGAGCTTGGTGTTGAAATTCTTCTGGGAAACACGTATCACCTCTATCTTCGTCCGGGTGTGGAGCAAATTCGCGAACTTGGCGGACTGCACCGATTCATGGCATGGCCGCGGGCGATTCTGACCGATTCGGGCGGGTTCCAGGTTTTCAGTCTGAGCGATCTTCGCAAGGTAACAGAAGAGGGCGTGACGTTTCGCTCGCATCTGGATGGCTCAACCCATTTCCTTGGCCCTGAGCAGGCGATAGAGGCACAGATTGGGCTGGGGGCCGACATCATTATGGCGTTTGATGAGTGCACGGAACACCCGGCTGATGCGGGGCGTGTGCGGGCGTCTATGGAGATGACGCTCCGGTGGGCGGAGCGGGGTAAGCGGTATTTCGAGGCGCATAAGAGCGAAGTGCCGTGGGATTTAGATCGTGTAGGGGCGGGCGTCCACGCCCGCCCAGCGCTGCCTAGCGCACCAAACGCTGCCGAGCTTCGCTCGTCTGGACCGGCGTGGACGCCCGTCCCCACACAACCCGTGCCTACTCAGGCGTTGTTCGGGATCATCCAAGGCGGGATGGATCTTGCACTGAGAAAAGAATCGGCAGAACGAACGATTGAAATTGGGTTCGATGGATACGCGATTGGTGGACTGAGTGTTGGCGAGCCACGCGCCCTCACCCGGGAGATTGTCGAGAGCACAATTGAGCACATGCCTGCAGACAAGCCGCGTTATCTGATGGGGGTTGGCACTCCGGAAGAAATCGTCGAATATGCGAATTTGGGCATTGACATGATGGATTGCGTACTGCCGACTCGGGCGGCGCGGCACGGGTTACTGTTCAGTTCCGAGGGGAAGGTTTCCATCAAACAGGCGCGGTACGCGGGAGATGACGGGCCGCTTGACCCAAATTGTTCTTGCCGGGTATGTCACCGCTACTCGCGCGCGTATTTGCGACATCTTTATGCGGCGAATGAAGTACTTGCCCAAGTCCTGAACACTATTCACAACCTGAGTTTCTACCTTGACACTATGCGGCGCGTCCGGCATTCTATTTGACTTGGGAATGCGCGCGGCTTCTAACTGACGGCAATCGGAAGAATAGCCCAGCTTGCCATCCCAGTTTGTACCTGGTTGTAAATACGTCCGGTTCTGAATACGCAATAGCTTCCGCGACAAAACGTACTAGCCCAGGACACCGGAGCCTGAACAAAGGGATTCCGGGGTTGGGTGGTGGACAGGAGAGCGGAGGCATCACTACGGAATGCACATATACGACCTATTCGCCTTGCAAACCAGCACCCCGGGATGGTTGGGGATTGCTCCGCTCATCTTTATTTTCGCCATTTTTTACTTTGTCCTGATTATGCCGCAGCAGCGCAAGCAGAAGAAATGGCAAGCCATGCTGGGAGAGTTGAAGACGGGCGACAAGGTTGCGACCAGTGGCGGTATCCGGGGAACGATTGTTGCGCTCAAGGATGATTATGTCCACCTGCGCGTTCCCCCGGACAATTTACGGGTTGAAGTGAGCCGGTCGGCGATTGTGTCGGTTACAACGCCGGATGAGGCAATAACGAAATAGGTAAGCTGCACGTCGACGCGTAGCTGCTTAGGATTTTGGAGCTGTTGTATCTGTCATGAATAAGAACCTGACCTGGAAGTTGGTTGTCATCGTCGCGACATTGCTGTTTTTCGCCTATGGCATTTTTGGCCTGCCGAGCGGGGCGTCGGGCCGCGCGCTGCTTTCGTCGCTGCAGAATCGGATCCACCTCGGACTCGATTTGACGGGCGGTACGCACTTGATCCTGCAGGTGCAGGTGAACGATGCGGTCAATGTGGATTCCGACAATGCCATCGAGGCCCTAAAAGCGGGTATGCGCACGGCGAAGATCAACTACGCCGAGATCACAAAGCCGGATCCCATCGGCCATCCTGAACAAATCACGATAAAGGGCGTGCCACCCGAGTCGAGTTCGGATTTGCGAAATTTGATCCAGGACCGGCTGCCTGAGTACGACGCATCTTCTGGCGCTGGCAACGTGTGGGCTGTTTCAATGAAGCCGCAGGCTCTGAACGACATGAAGAACAGGGCGGTGCAGCAGGCAATTGAGACAATCCGCAACCGGATTGACCAATTGGGCGTGAGTGAGCCCATTATCGAAGAGCACGGTCTCGGCCAATATCAAATACTGGTGCAATTGCCCGACGTGGATGATCCGGCGCGGGTGAAAGAGATCATGCAGTCCACCGCCATGCTGGAAATCAGGCAGGCGATTGGCGGACCCTATCCTAGCCAGGATGCCGCGCTTCAGGATAAGGGTGGGGTATTACCGCCCGACACGATTCTCATGCCGGGCAAGAATGGGCCCGACGGCAATCCAACTTGGTACATTGTTTCGCGGGCTCCGGCGGTAACTGGCAAGGACTTGCGCTCGGCTGATCCATCGCGCGATGAGAATGGCCAGCCAGCGGTAAGTTTCAACTTGACTGCAGAGGGCGGAAGAAAGTTCTATAACTTCACTTCAAACCATGTGAAAGACCTGCTAGCTGTGGTTCTGGATGGCAAAGTGCAGAGCGTGGCCACCATCGATGAGCCCATTCACGATTCGGGAATTATTAAGGGGCGATTTACTGAGCAGGAGACAAAAGATCAGGCCATGATTTTGCGCTCGGGTGCGCTTCCAGCGGGAATTAAGTACCTTGAAGAGCGGACGGTCGGCCCATCGTTGGGCAGCGATTCCATTCGTGCTGGCGTTCGCGCGGCTATCATTGGCATGACCGCAGTACTGATTTTCATGCTGATCTATTACCGCGCAGCAGGAATCAACGCCGACGTTGCGCTAATTCTGAACTTGATTATTCTGCTCGGGTTCCTGGGATTCACTGGAGCTACGCTGACTCTGCCGGGAATTGCCGGCGTGATTCTGACCGTCGGCATGGGCGTGGATTCCAATGTGCTGATCTTTGAGCGCATCCGCGAGGAATTGAGGAATGGGAAGACTCCCCCTTCCGCTGTCGAGCAGGGTTTCGGACATGCTTGGATCACGATCGTAGATACGCACGTCACGACGATTGTTTCCGCGATCATTCTGTTCTTGTTCGGCACCGGTCCGGTGCGCGGTTTTGCGGTGACACTGAGCTTTGGTTTGTTTGCGAATCTGTTTACGGCGGTTTTTGTTTCAAGAGTGATTTTTGATTGGATACTGAGCAGCAAAGCGGTTGGCGAAGGGCTGAGTATTTAATGTAGGCCCGCACGTCCACGCCCGGGCAGCGAGCGCAAGCTCGCGCAGAAGTGGCGGGCGTGGACGCCCGCCGCTACATGGACAGGGGAAGGTTAAAGCAGCGTGGAATTTTTTCGTAACGCGAACATAGATTTTCTCGGCAAGAAGTGGTACTTCATCGCCTTCTCGCTGATCTTCAGCGTGGCGGGAATTCTTTCCATGGCGTTCTGGCACGGCATACCTTTGGGAATTGATTTCCGGGGCGGCACTCTGGTTTACGTCAGGTTCTCGCATCCTCCCAACGACGATGCTCTGCGCTCGGAGATCGACCATGCCGGACTGAAGAATTTTCGCATTCAGAAATTGGTTGGGACGAACGAAGTTCTGATCGATCTTCCCCAGGAGGCCAACGAACAGGCTCTCGACCGTGGCAAGACGCAGATCATAAATGCGCTGCGGACCGACGCACCTGCGGGGAAGCAGGACCTGAACAATACCAGTTCCCTGTCGCTTGCTTCTTATCTGCTGCAAAAAGATCCGCTGCATCTCGGAACTGATGCGCAGCAGAGATATTCGGCCATTGCGCAAGCCATCGTGAACTATCGCGATAAGACCAAGGGCGGAGTGCTGGACAGCATGGACGAGCTAAAGGGGGTTACTGATCCGGCGGTGCTGGATTCCTTGCGGGACGGTTTCTTCCTCTCGGATTTCGGTGTCTATCAGGTAGAGATTGTAGGACCCCAGGTAGGCGCCCAGTTGCGCAAACAAGCCGTGCTAGCAACGGTTTATTCGCTGGCGGGAATGCTGGTGTACCTGGCTTTCCGGTTCGAGTTGATCTACGGGGTTGCTGCCGTGATTACGGTTTTTCACGACACTTTGATCACGCTTGGCGCCTTCTCTTTAACCAATAAACCTATATCCCTCACGGTGATAGCGGCCATTTTGACCCTGATCGGCTATTCGAACAATGACACTATCGTCGTCTTTGACCGCATCCGCGAGAACCTGAAGCTGATGCGGCGCGAGAAGCTTGCCGACGTTGTCAATCGCAGCATTAACCAGACTCTTAGCCGTACCATCTTGACGGCGGGTTTAACATTCCTGACTGTGCTTGCTTTGTACCTTTTTGGTGGCGAAGTACTGCACGGGTTTTCCTTTGCCCTGGTTATCGGCATCTTAATCGGGACGTATTCGTCGATCGCTATTGCGGCTCCGATTCTGGTGGCGTACCAGGATTGGCGCTCGGGCCGGAAGCAACCTCCGGATTGGCGCTCGGGCCGCGGAAATGCGCCGGCTGCTGTAGCTGGCGGTGGTCCTGGATCGAGTCCGCGAGTGAAGGCAAAGGCTAAAGCTTAGTTCGTTCGTGATCCTGAAGTAGGTGTTCGCTCTGGGTGGCTTAGCAGTGCTGTTAGCTGGCTTGTTCCTGGAAATCAGAAACCGGGAGCAAAAAGAAGTTGGCCGGTGTCTAAAGCATCGTAGGTCTGTGCAGGGAGAAAACTTATGTTTGAGGATAGCCTGATCGAATCGGGTGGAAAGCTGAAAACGGCGCGTGGCAGAACCACGACGTTCTCGTTCATATTCGAAGCAGTGGTCGTCGGCGTGATGGTGCTGATCCCGCTGCTGTTCACCGAGGCGCTGCCGAAGGCGCAGCTCATGATGGCCTTAGTGGCCCCTCCGCCTCCCCCGCCCCCACCTCCGCCGCCTGCCGCGGTAAAAATTGTAAAGCAAGTGCAAACAGATATCGTCAATGGGCAGCTCCGTACGCCCACAAAGATTCCAAAGAAGGTGGAGATTGTTAAGGAAGAAGAAGCGCCGCCGCCATCGATGGGTGTAGTCGGAGGCGTTCCGGGCGGAGTTCCGGGAGGCCAGATGGGCGGCGTGATCGGCGGAATCATCAGCTCCACGCCAATGGCAGTGCCTAAAGTGGCCGTGCAGCGCGTACGCGTGTCGCAGGGCGTTACCGCAGGTTTGGTGATCAAAAGAGTGAATCCGACTTACCCGCCACTAGCGCGCACAGCGCGTGTACAGGGCAGCGTGGTGCTGGCCGCCGTCATTGGAAAAGACGGCAGCATTCAGAACCTGCACGTGCTCAGCGGGCACCCGCTGCTTACTCAGGCAGCTCTCGAGGCTGTGAAGCAGTGGCGTTACAAGCCATACATTTTGAATGGCGAGCCGGTGGAAGTGGACACGCAAGTGACGGTCAACTTCACGCTTTCCGGCGGATAGTCGAAGCATCTCAGCATTGAGGCTTCTAATCTGAAGTCCCAGGTTTCAATGTTTCTGAGGTTTCAATGTTTCACACGCGCAGTGATGGAGTTTGGAGTTGAAACCTCGAAACCTTTGTATTTTGATTTGAAGATCACTAGAGCCATTAAGTTCTCGAGGAGGAAAAGCAACTCATGATTGCAGCTCATGCAGCAACACACCTGGTAGCTCACATTTCGACCACAGCCACCTGGCTTTTGCAGGAGGCCGGCACACCTCAGTGGGACCCGATCTCTCTCTGGAAACAGATGGGATGGGTGGCCCGTGGGGTGGTTTTTATATTGTTCATCATGTCGGGCTGGTCTTTCGGCGTGATGATTGACCGCTGGATGGCGTTTAACGCGGCCCGCAAGCAATCGCGCGCCTTCGCTCCGGCCGTGGCAGGGGCCCTGCGGGATGGAAAGATCGACGAGGCTATCAAAGTGGCCGAGCGCAACAAGAAGAGCCATCTAGCCAAGGTCGTTACCGCTGGTTTGATGGAATTCCGTGCCCACCAGGACTCGAGCGACATTCCGGGCGAGACCATCGAGGCCTCGAAGCGCGCACTCGAGCGCACCGAGGCCATTGTTCACGCCGAACTCAAGCGCGGCTTGGGTGGACTGGCGACCATCGGGTCGACGGCACCGTTCGTCGGGCTGTTTGGGACGGTGATGGGCATTCTGAACGCCTTCAAAGGAATTTCGCAAGAGAAGGCAACTGGTCTGGCGGCGGTGGCAGGCGGTATCGCCGAAGCTCTGGTCACGACCGCGTTCGGATTGCTGGTTGCGATTCCTGCCGTCATGATGTTCAACTACTTAACCGGCCGCGTGGAAGCGTTCGATGTAGAGATGGACAACTCGTCGAGCGAATTGATTGATTACTTCCTCAAACGCCGTGGAGCAGTGCGCCGGTAGATCGGGGCCCGGTTCTTCGAGTTGCAGGGTCCGGTGCGAAACGCCGCCGGACCTTCCTCCTCATAACACTGCGAACCGGCGGTGAATCCCGGGCAGGAGAAAAAGTCATGGCAATCGCAAAGAGAGACGAGGGGTCGAAGGTCAATTCAAACATCAACGTAACGCCCATGGTGGACGTCATGCTGGTGTTGCTGATCATCTTCATGGTGATCACGCCGATGTTGCAGAAGGGCGTGACGGTCGACCTCGCCAAAGTAAACAATCCCGAACAAATGCCCGACGAAGAGAAAGAAGACGCTTTGGTAGTGGCCGTCATGCGCAATGGAGACGTGTTCTTTGGCAACGACCGCATCAACCCCGACCAGCTCACTAACAAGATCAAAGACCGGATTGTGAACCGGGTCGACAAGCGGGTTTACCTGCGCGCGGATGCGCGGGCAAAGTACAAATCCGTAGTCGAAGTGGTCGATAACGTTCGCGCCGCTGGCGTAGACGATCTGGGCTTGATCACCGACCAGAGAAAGCAAACTGGGGCTCCTGGAACGCCAGGCGGTCCGGCGGCTGGCGGTACGGAATAGCATCCGAGGAGATTTCTTATGGGAATGGCAATTGGCGGTAAAGGCGGGCAAAGTTGCGAGATCAACGTGACGCCACTCATTGACGTGTTGCTGGTGCTGCTGATCATCTTCATGGTGATCACGCCCCTCACTCCGAAGGGCCTGGATGCGCTGGTTCCGCAGCCACCACCACCGAATCAGCCGAAAAACACCCAGCCTGACCGGACGATCGTTGTGCAGGTGATCGACCGGGGGCCCGGGCAAACGCCGGGCGTGAAGATCAATCAGGACGACGCTACCTGGGACAATCTTCAGGGACGGCTGACAGACATTTTCAAGACGCGTGCCGAAAAGGTGATGTTTGTAAAGGGTGACGACAACATTCCATTTGCCGACGTCGCCAACGTCATCGACATAGCGCATGCGTCGGGTGTGGATAAAGTTGGCCTGATCACCGCCAAGATTGAAGCTGGTGGCTAAAGAGTACGCCGGCGGAATTTCCAGTGGAGTGATAGAGAGGCGGGGGCGCGGGTATCAGATGCCCGCGCTCGATGTTTGTGCACCGGTAATGTGCTATTGTATGCGGCTGGGTATCGGAGACGCCGCCTGAGGGGGAAAGACAATCCATGAAAATGAGCCTGAGATTATTGGCATTGGTAGGCGCGGTGGCGATTGTGCTGTCTGCAGCCGGTTGTGGCAAGCTTAGGGCGCGCGACCAGCTCAATAGAGGTGTCGCGTCGTACAAGAATGCCAGATACGAGCAGGCGATTGGACACTTCAAGAATGCGGTTGAACTGGATCCGAGTCTGCAGAATGCAAAGATTTATTTGGCCACGGCTTATCTGGCGCAATATATTCCCGGTGTCGATTCTCCGGAGAATCTGCAGAACGCGAACTCTGCCATTGAGCAATACAAAGCTGTTCTAGAGCAAGACCCCAAAAATGTGAACAGCATTAAGGGGATTGCCTATCTGTATCTGCAGATGAAGAAGTTCGAAGACGCGAAAAATTATTACCACAAGGCCATTGATCTGGATCCCAACGATCCCGAAGCGTATTACTCGGTCGGGGTCATCGATTGGACCGAGACCTACCAGCCTCGGATGGAGGAGCGGTCTAAGCTCGGCCTGAGGCCGGACGAACCGCTGAAAGACAAGAAGGTTTGCGCCAAACTCCGCGAGCAAGGCAGTGCCGCGATTCAAGATGGTATTGACAATCTGAATAAAGCCATCGATTTGCGCAAAGATTACGATGATGCGATGGCGTACATGAACCTGCTCTATCGTGAAAAAGCTGACCGCGAATGTGACGAGCCAGAACAGCGGGCTGCGGACCTGAAGACCGCAGATGAGTGGGTGGATAAGACCATGGCCGCCAAGAAAGCCAAAGCCGAGAGGCAGGCGAGTCCACAAGGAATCACTATGGACCAGCAGAAATAGCCAAACGTGTTTGCAAGAGCCTCCCGCCGCCGGGAGGCTTTTCTATTTCTCGCTGGGGTTTCGACGAGGCTGACCATTGGCTCGAATCCACAGAAACGCTGTTGCAGCCCAAAGCGCCAGTAATGGAAGCAGGCTGGGCAGGCCATGCAAGCCCACGAGTTCACCTAGATTGAACGCGTGGCCGGAATGGCTTGCTCCGGCTTCGGCAATGGTAAGCATGGACCCAGCATTGAGCGAAAGCTTCCCTGCCCAGAATGACGGCACTATGAGCTGCAACATGGGACAGGCGAAACCGTCCGCAGGCTGCGGCGTAGTGGAGACAGCCATGAGAGTGAAGAGACCGCCGCAGACGGCGAGAGTGGCAACGAGTCTTCGCCAGTAATGAGGCGCGTGGTCCCATACCGGGGACAATCCCAGGCAAAGCAAAGGCAGGGCCGCGCTCAAATATCGTGGCCCGTACGACCAGCCAGGCACACCCGGAAATGAAGAACTAAAGAGGAAGTAATATGCGGCAATCGAAGTGACGGTCGCCGCCGCCACTCCCGTGGCGGGCTGCTTCCAAAGCCAGCGCAAGCCGAAGGGGGCGGCGAAGACGACCGGTCCCGCGAGCAGAAGTCCGCGGTGGCAGTTGAATAAGATCTTCAGCGCCACGTCAATTCGTGGATAGGTCAGGCCCATGTAGCCGTGCCTCATCCACGGGAAAGCACCTGCCGGGTAGTAGGAATAGCTGGGACGAAAGGCCGAACCAAAGGCAGCACGCTGGTAGATCAAGAGCAACGCTACGCATGGCAATGCCCCGAGTGCAAGGCCAGCTGCAATGCGCCGCCGACGCGGCCATCCGTCTTTCCAAACGAGCCTCAAGGCGAATATCGCGAGAATCAGCGAAGCGGGAGCGGCAGGATATTCTGTCACCGTCGCCCAACCTGCTGCGAGACCGGCGGCAATTGCCCACGCCATGTCATATGACCTGCCCAAACTGCCGGCCAGCTTGAGCGCCGCGGCAAAGGTAAACACCAGACAGGCGCCTGCCAGTGCGTGCCCCCAGAACAGCGTGGCGTAGGCCCACATGGGAGTAGCCAGCCCCATGGCAAGGGCCGCAAATACTGCACTGCTATTGCTGCCTCCCAAGCGCAGGGCAATTCTGAACAGACAGGCACACGCCATAGCCATGGGTAGCGCGATTGTGAAGATCGTCGCGAAATATGAAATCGCTACGACGCCGCGCGGAGATTCTGGGTCTACTCTTGCGATGCGGAGTACAGGTCTCGTCGCTAAAGCGATGGGCACTGCCAAGAGCGCCACTCCGGGAGCTTTGTCGGAATAGTAGTGACCGTTGGCGAAGGCTTTGTCGCGAGTGTTCTCTTGATAAGCATCGATGCTTAGTGCGTGACGCTCGGTGATCGCGCGCACCAGGTCAAAACGTGAGTTCTGGTTCCACCCTCCGCCTGGGTAAAAGTAGGCATAGGGGATGAATGTAATTACGCCGATCAGCATTGCGCGATGGCGGTTAGGGCCAGGTGCTTTTGAAGAAGTATTTGTCGGGGGGAGCATTGTTGGCGAAGCAGCCACAGATGCACAAAAGCACAAGTAGAACACATCATCCAAGTGCGTACTCGGTCTTCCTTCGTGTGCGTTCGTGGTTTAACGGTTTTGACCTGTCCGTCCGTAAAGCATGAGCTGAATCCCTCCGAAGTCACGCTGTTCTATCAGCGGTTGCATCGCACCAATAACGCCTGCCAAGTTGGACTCAGTCCGGTCGCGTCCCGAGGTCAGGCTCGCGTGCGAGACAACGAACCACACGCGCCGATGCTGCGGAATTGCGCGTTGAATTTGCAGGTAGTCGGGCTTCTCCACGAAGTCGAGGAAAGTAATCCGCGGACTGTGGTAGGGATAGAGAACATCGGGACCTTGCTGGCCCTGAAGCGACCGATAGTATTCATATGACAACCTGCCCATACTTACATAAAAAATCAGGGCGTCTCCCGGCTGAGCATTGCTCACTAAGTATTGCGATGCCGCGCGCCAGTTGTCGCTTGGGGACATCAAGCGTTGGTGATAGTACTCGGCTGTGCCTCGGAGGCCAGTGACCGCGAAGATCAGCAGAACGGGTGCGAGGAGCCACACACGGCGAATCCGGGCCAGTCCTGAACCTGCAAGTAAAACTAATGCAGGCAGAGAGACCATGAAGTAGCGCGGCACGAACAGAGGGCGGGCAAAAGAAACGATCAGGACTAGAGCGATCGGTAAAAACAACCAAAGCAATAGAAAACGATATCGCCACGCGCTCCCATCGACATGTTTGCGCCTCCACGCTATACCCGACGCATAAACAGCAACGACGCAGGCCGTGGCGTATGCAAGCTCCAAAATCGGACCCCGGCTTCCGGTCATCAACAACGCGGTTTGCGACAGGTTCCGGAACCCTGGCCGTTGCACCCAACTGAGAGGCCCGGCGCCGGTAGTTGCAACGAAAGCAAAAATCGGGAACGTGGCGATTACAATCGGCCACCAAGTTCTCCCCATTCGTCTTGGGACCAACTCTGGTTGAAGAAAGCGCAGCGAGAGCCAGTGGGCCAGCAGCACCAGTCCAGAAAAGAAATGCGCGTATACAGCCATGCTGCTCAGAAGAACGTAGGCGATGCGATTCCAGCGGGAGGGCGTTTCCAGGCATTTTAGAAAATATAGGCTTGAGAGGACACAAAGGAGCACGGTTAGCGAATAGCTGCGTGCCTCCTGTGAGTAGCGCACGTGAAAGGCGTTGAGGCTTAACAGCGTTGCTGCGATAAGCCCGGCGCGAGAGTTAAACAGCCGTCGGCCGAGCACGTAGACGGCTGGAATAGTTGCTAGACCGAGAAACGCGGAGAGCGACCGAATGAACCATTCGCTGTTGCCGAAATGCAACCACCCACGCAAGAACAAGTAATAGAGCGCCATATTGGCTTCGCGACGCCACAGAATCCGGATGAAGTTATACCAATCGAGGCGAGCGATGCCCACGCTGGCGCCTTCATCGAACCAGAAGCTCTTTGCCGTCAGAATATGAAAGCGCAGCACAGCACCTACGGCGGTGATTGCCGCCAGTGATGCGACAGTAATTAGAGGCGAAGCATCCGAATTTGAGAATCGAGCACTAATGCCCTGCTTCTGGGAAATTTCCCACTTGATCGGTGGAGTGGTCAGAGGCGCGTTCACGTCCGTAGAACCATGGTATCCCGGAATGCATGGTTCTGAGCGTGGCTTCAGTACAATGAAGGGCTCCGGCTACGCGCAAGCTTGATTCTGAAGGCGCCCCAGAGATCAGCACATGTTCAAGAAAATCCTGATCGCCAATCGTGGTGAGATTGCCATGCGCGTGATACGCGCCTGCCACGAGCTGGGAATTAGCTCCGTCGCCGTCTATTCGGGGGTAGATCGCCAGGCATTGCATGTGCTCAAGGCAGATGAAGCGTATCTGATTGGCCCGCCGCCCGCGGCCGAATCGTACTTGAACATTGAGCGGATTCTCGAGGCCGCCAGCCGTAGCGGGGCGAAGGCGATCCATCCCGGGTACGGATTCTTGTCAGAGAACGCGCAGTTCGCGCGTGCCTGCAAAGACGCGCGAATCAAATTCATTGGGCCCTCGCCCCAGTCGATCGAGTTAATGGGCTCGAAGACCCGCGCCCGGCAACAAATGGAGAAAGCTGGAGTGCCCTTTGTGCCGGGAACATCACGTGGGATGGAATCTCTCATCGAGGCAAAAGAAATTGCCGCAACATTCGGTTATCCAGTCATGCTGAAAGCCGCGGCCGGCGGTGGGGGCAAGGGAATGCGCCTGGTAGCAAGCGAAACTGAACTCGCGTCTGCATTGGAAGGCGCGCAAAGCGAGGCCAATCGCGCTTTCGGAGACAGTGAAGTGTACCTGGAGAAAGCCATTCTCAATCCCAGACACATTGAAATGCAGGTGCTAGCAGATGAGCATGGCAGTTGCGTTTATCTCGGAGAGCGCGAGTGTTCGATCCAGCGGCGCCATCAGAAGGTCCTGGAGGAGGCGCCATCGCCTGCTATCACTGCAGAAATGCGGAAACGTATGGGCGAAGTCGCGGTCAAAGCCGCGAACGCCGCCCACTATACAAACGCCGGCACGATTGAATTTCTTGTTGATGCGAGCGGCAATTTCTACTTTCTCGAAATGAACACGCGTTTGCAGGTTGAGCACCCGGTCACGGAACTTGTTACCGGGCTTGATCTGGTTCACCTCCAGATCAGAATTGCTGCTGGCGAAAAACTTCCGTTCGCGCAGGAGGACATGGAGATTCGCGGACACGCCATCGAGTGCCGCATCTACGCCGAAGATCCGGATAACAATTATTTCCCCAGCCCCGGAAAGATCACCTCGCTGACCGAGCCTTCAGGGCCGGGTATCCGCGTGGACAGCGGGATTTATCGAGGCTGGAATGTGCCGCTCGACTATGATCCCCTGCTGGCAAAGCTCATTGGACTTGCCGAAAATCGGCAGCAGGCGATCGCGCGGCTGAAGCGCGCCATCGATGAGTATTTCATCGGTGGGGTAAAGACGAACCTCTCGTTGTTTCGGCGGATTCTTAGCGACCCAGCTTTTGCCGCCGGGAAAACTGACACCGGGTATTTGGGCCGATTGCCGAAGGCAGTACGGCCGGAGTCGGCTGAGGGAGAGCAGGAACTCGCGGCCATCGCGGCGGCAATTTTCGCCGCGCTGGATTCTCGCGACATCGCCCATGATGGCACAGCTGCGGCGCCATCTTCAATGTGGAGAAAGACAGCCCGCGCCGAGGCGCTGAGGTCCGAAACTCTGAGATAAATGTTCTATCAAATAACAATTGCCCAGAAAACCTATCGGGTAGAACTGCAGAATCTGGAGCCGTCCGCTGAACGCGGGAGCGGGCGTCAGTGGAGAATCCAGCTCGACGGCCGCGAGCTTCTTATCGACGCTGCTCTGGCTGGTGCGAACACGCTGACACTCTTGATGAACGGGCGGTCGTTCGAGGTGAGAAGAGAAAGAATTCAAGAGACGCTCCGAATTTTCGTCCGCGGAACTGCATATAGCGTCTCGATTGAGGACCCCCGGTCTCTGCGCAGCCGCAAGCGGGCCGGAATGGACGATGCCGGACCGCAGAAGCTGGTCTCATCCATGCCGGGCAAAGTGGTGCGCGTGCTTGCCCGCGAAGGTGACGAAGTTGCTGCGGGACAAGGTCTCGTAGTAGTAGAGGCGATGAAAATGCAGAACGAAGTGCGATCGCCAAAAGCGGGAACCCTCATAAAAATGCTAGCTAAGCCAGGAATGAATGTCGACGCGGGCGAAGTTCTGGCTATCGTGGAATAGGGGCTGCGCGTTAAGCCGCGGTTCGCCGGGTGCCCCACCCTTCCCGCGTTCGTCGCTGCAGGGTGGGGATTTTGACTTCCTCACTTCACCTCACGTCCAGTAAAAATCAAAGCCCCCGCCCTGTCCCGCCAAAAGACGGCAGGACAAGGACGGGGTAGCCGATGCTGGCTTCGACACGCTCCCCCTTTGTCGTTGACTGGCCAATGCATCCTCCGTAAGATGAAGCCCACCAAAGGCTGGTGATCTCATAGTGATCGGCCAGACCATCTCGCACTACCACATCATCTAAAAGCTCGGACGCGGTGGCATGGGAGAGGTTTACCTTGCCGAGGACAAGCAACTCAGCCGGAAGGTGGCGATTAAGTTCCTCCCCGCAGAAGTTGCTACTGATGGCCTTGCCAGGGAACGCCTGTTGAGAGAGGCCAAGACCGCAGCCACTCTCGATCACCCGAATATATGCGCCATCTATGAAGTTGGCCAAGACAATGGCCACAGCTTCATTGTCCTGCAGTACATAAAAGGCGAAACCCTGGCCGCCAGTCTCAGGCGCCGGCTGCCGGATTTACGCGACGCGCTCGCGATCGCAGGACAGATTGCGGATGCCCTCAACGAAGCGCATGCACGGGGCATTATTCATCGCGACATCAAACCGGAAAATGTCATGCTCACGACGCGTGGGCAGGTCAAGGTGCTGGATTTCTGTTTGGCAAAGGTTCTGCTCGACCCGGGCATTGTCGATGTCGAGAAGGCGACCATGTTGAGCATACCGGGAATGCTAATGGGTACGGCACCCTACATGTCGCCCGAGCAAGTGCGCGGCGAGGAACTGGATCGTCGCAGCGACATCTTCAGCTTCGGGACGATGCTGTATGAAATGTTGAGCGGAAGGCGTCCGTTCGAGGCGAAGAGCACGGCCGAGATCATTTCTGCGACCTTGCCCACGGAACCGCCGCCGATTAGTCATTCCGACCCCGGCCACATGTCCGCTGACGCGGAGCGGCTGGTACGAAAATGCCTGGAGAAAAATGCGGCGCTACGTTACCAGGCTATGGCCGATTTGATTTTAGATCTGGAGGAAATCCGCCACAAATACAGAGGCGAGAACGAGCACGTTAGGCCGACCGCGGCGTCGACCACCCAACAACCAGCAGCAATTGCCGGTCCCGAAGGGAAATGGAACAGATATTTAAGGCTTGCAATGGTCTTGACTGGGCTCGCCCTAATGGTCGGGGCAGGCGTGTACGTGTGGTCGTTTCGGACACGGCCGCCCATTCGAGCATCGAGCGCCATCTCTGCCAACTCTGCGGCTTACGATGCCTACATGCGCGGGAAGGTCAATGTCAGCAGCGAGAATCCCGGCAATAATGACGCTGCGATCAAGCTGTTCGAGCAGGCTGTCGCGGCTGACCCAAACTTCGCCGCCGCCTACGCCGAGCTGGCTCGCGGCTACGGCATCAAGGCGCGCTACTTCGCACCGGTAGCGGAGAAGACCAAGTTGAATGAGGACGCAGAAGTGGCGGTGGAGAAGGCGCTCGCGATCGACCCCAATCTTGCGGAGGGTTATTTCGCCCGTGGCACCATCTTATGGACACCATATAAGCGCTTCCCTCATGAGCAAGCAATTCAATCGTATCGTCGCGCGATCGAATTGAACCCCAATCTCGATGAGGCACATCACCAACTGGGACTTGTTTACCTGCACATCGGTTTGCTCGACAAGGCGTGGGATGAAGTTCAAAAGGCGCTAGCAATAAATCCTGGCAACACGCTGGCGCGATACCGCTTGGGGGTAATCGACATGTGCCGGGCCCAGTACCAACAAGCCTTTCAGATATTCAATAGCACTCCGCTCGAACAGAACCCTTCGCTATTGGGCTTTTACACGTCCAACGCTTTATTCCGGCTGGGCCGGAACGAGGAAGCTTCTGCGTGAATTGAGCGATATTTCAAAACGTATCCAAAAGACGAGGGCGGCGGGGCGGTTTCCAGTGTGAAAGCCATGATGCTGGCAAAGGCTGGCAAGAAACGCGAAGCGCAAGCTGCAATCCAGCACGCTCTCGAGATCGGTCGAGGTTATGCTCACTTTCACCACACGTCTTACAATATCGCTTCGGCATACGCCATGATGGACGAGCCTGAACAAGCGATGAAATGGTTGCAAGTAACGGCGGATGAGGGCTTCCCTTGCTATCCGCTCTTCGAGGGCGACGCGAACCTGGGCAATCTACGAAACGACCCGCGGTTTATATCATTCATGGCGAACCTCAAGCAGCAGTGGGAGGTTTACAAGAACACATTGTGAGTGAAGGGGACAGCAACGCGCTAATGTGTTGACCCGGTGCTCTCCAGGATTTGCTGCGCGTAATAATTCTCGATCTTCGCCTGATCGCGCATCACTTCGTAATAGGCGGCCTTCAGAACCTGCTCCCGATGCTCTTGCAACTGCGTTCGAATTTCCTGCTCGACTCGGGGATCGCCCAGTTCGCGCTGACCGGCCTCATCCCGCGCGATCAGCTTCACGATCTGGAAAGCCGCTAGTTGTCTGGTAGCGGGATTCGCGAGAGGAATTATGGGCGTGTAGTGGCCAGGCTTCAGCTTGATGACGCTCTCGCGGGTAGCCGCATCGGTCTGCTTCAGCGCAGACTCTGGAGCAATGCCAATGTCACCGCCGTTGGCCGCGGTGGCGCCATCTTCTGAGTAGGTCGTGGCTAGCTTAGAGAAATCTTCTCCGGCTTCGAGCCGAGACAGAACGGTTTGTATTTTCTTGCGCGCTTCCACTTCGTTTCGAGCCTTGTTCGCTGCATCGCGCCCCTGCGGATCGAGGGACGTAGTCACCAAAATGTGCGCAAGATGATAGCGGGGCTCGATCAGATTGAACTCGGCTTTGTGCTGGTCGTAGTAGGCCGCAATGTCCTGCTGCGTAATGTTGATCTTGGAAGTGATTTCCTTGTGCAGGACCTTGTCGGCGGTAAGGGTCCGCCGGATGTCGCGTCGAAAATCGTCAACTGACAGCTTCCGCTCCTGCAGTTTTTGGGTAAACTGCTCCGCAGTGTAGGGAGATTTGATCTCGTTGAGTTTGCGTTCAACCTCATCATCAGTCGCAAGCAGGCCGAGTTTCGCGGCGCGGTGCATCAGGATCTCATTCTCAATCAGTTCGCGCAGGATGCTGAGCCGCAAACTCGCCGCTTGCTCGTCGCCGATAGATTGGTTCGATTCGGCGGTCTGGTTCTGGAAATATTTCTCGACATCGGCGCGATAGATTTTTTGACTGTCCACGACGGCGGCCACATCGCCGCCAGAATTCTTGGCGCTACACGCCCCGAGAACGCCAGCCACGACGAGCAGAGATAACGCAAGGAAGGCTTTCCTTAAATCAAGGTTCAGATTCAAGCTCCTTCCCCAAATTTCGAGATTCCTTATCGCGGCGCGTTATCTCGGCACGCTGGCGTGGTCGCCTGGAGCTACAGGCGCGGGAGCACCACTCGCGGGAGCGCGAGCCGATGCTGCCGGATGGCTGCCTGTGGTCACTCCGGCTTGCTGCAGAGCCGTATCAAACAACGCTCGAACCTCTGCGGTGCTGCGGGCCCCATCAACCATCTGGCCATTTATAAACATGGTGGGTGTGCCGCTCACTCCTAGCGACTCACCTTCTTTGGTGGAAACCTTTACTGCGTCTTCGTTCTGGGCTTTGACGCAAGACTGCAACTTGCCGGAATCCAGCTTGAACTTGCCCGCTTCGTTTAGCGTGATCTTGTCGAGGGCTGCAAGCTGATTATCGTGGCCCTTCTCCGAGTTGACGACATCCCGATTGGCATGGACGTAGTCGGCGAAATCCCAGTACGCGTCGCTGCTCTGTGCCGCCAGGCAGTTTGCATTGACGGACGCGTGAATGGCCCAGGGATGAATCTCAGCCAGGGGAAAGTCTTTGTAGATAAAAGCCACGCGGTCTCCATATTCTTTCAGCAGCCCAGGAAACAACGTCTCATGCATATGCGCGCAGTAGGGACACTGGAAGTCGTCATAGTTCACAACTACAACTTTGGCGTTTGGATTGCCGCGCACCGGACGTCCTTTGACGTCGATCTTCTTCATGTTCTCCGCATAGGGGTCCTTGCTCAAGTCCATCTTCGTCATGCGAATCAGCGTCTTCTGATCTTTGGAGAGCAGGAATTCGTAGTTCTGTTTCTTGCCATCTCCGTCGAAGGTGACGGTCAGCGCGTCGTAATTCGGGAACTCGCTTTGGCGAGGAGAAGAAACGATGACCTTTACGGTCGCGGGCACGTTGTAGGAAACGCGAAGCTGGCGCTCAATGCGCTGTGCCAGCTCCGTAGGAGCCTGGGCTGAACAACCCAAACAAACGAGTAACAGTAGGATGAAAGTGCGTTTGCACGACGTCACCAGAAACCGCCTAATCATTGGGGATTGTTTGAATTATCTCACACGTGGCCTGTGTGGCGCGGGCGCGCTCCCGCCCGCGTATGCGAACACCAATGTGTCGTTAGTGCCTATTCGTTCACTGCCCTCGATTGCGGTTCCAAATCAGACAAACGAGATTCCCTCGCCGCACCGATCTGATTTGCTCGAAGTAGTGAGTTCATCGAAGGTCAAGTGTCACAAACTTAAATCCGAGGGACTTGAAAATTCGAGTGAACTCAACCGCCATCTGGGAGGTCATGGCGTGGGCCATTTCCTCCCGCGCAATCTCGATGCGAGCAATGTCGCCATGATGACGCACGCGAAATTGACGGAAGCCGAGCTGGCGAAGAGCGTCTTCACCCTGCTCGACCATTCGCAATGCTTCGGTAGTCACCGGGCGGCCATATTCGATTCGCGAAGAGAGGCACGCGGAAGCTGGCTTGTCCCAGACACGTAACCCCGCGTCGCGCGCCAGAGTGCGGACCTCATCTTTACTCAGCCCAGCATCAAGCAACGGGGCAGCGACGTTGTGTTTAGACGCGGCAATCTGTCCCGGACGGAAGTCGCTCTGATCGTCCTGGTTCACGCCATAAGCAATCGTTTCGAAACCGCGCGCGCCGGAAAACCTTTCCATTACGGCAAACAGCTCGTCCTTACAGTGAAAGCAGCGCGAGGAATCATTGCGCACATACTTCGGATCGCTGAGTTCGTCGGTATGAATGATTTCCAGCGGAATTCCCTGTTCACGCGCGAAAGCAATCGCGTCATCAAGTTGAAAACGGGCCAAGCTGGGCGAATCCGCGATCACAGCCAGCATGTCAGTGCCCAGTGCCTGATGCGCAGCCCACGCCAGGAAGGCAGAATCTGTGCCCCCGGAGTAGGCAACGAGCGTGCGCCCTAACGACCCGAGGCGGCGATCCAGAGCAGACCGTTTGGACGCCAAGCTGGAAGGAACCGTCATGCGAATATCTTATGCTCAAACCGCCGGGCAGGTTGCATTCTAGAACAGCCGCTCTCCCCGCCGAAGGTTTCCAAACGAACCGACATTGGCCAGCGCGAAGGTGAAGCGAAACTGGTTCTCATTACGCACCGAGGCGAGCGCAAAGCGCCGGTATTCAATATTTACGCCACAACAATCCCAGTTGTACGCCAACTGGGCTGATCCGTACTGCACCTGGTTCAGCCTGATATCGAAGCCCAAATTAACCGCACTGCTGAAGCCAAGCTTGCGTGCGTTACCGTAGCCAAGCACTCCTCGGAACTGGTTGAATTTGGACGAGAGAGGAATCGTGGTGGAGGCTGACACTTCGCCCGGCACGTGAAGAAAAGCATCGCCGGCGCCAACCGTGAACAAGCCGAAGTGGTGATTAAACAGAACCGTGCTGGTGTTCACACGACCTGCCTGGAAGTCATAATCGGCGTCCCACTCAAAATCGCTTCGCGGTCCGGCAGAGATTTGCAGCCGAGAAATCAGCGGTGACAGGTGCCGCGCCTCAGTTAAGAAGGCGATGCCGGTCAAATCGACCGTGCTGGTGAGCACGTTGCGCCTTCCGGGGACGAGCGCGCCACCAAAAGTTGGATCCAGAAAATACTTTTGCGCAAGTTCCCAACTGACAATCTCGCGCGTACCTGGCTGCACGGCGCAAATTGGTTCTGCATTGACCTGTGTGCGTTCCCAGGGCAATCGGCTCGGCCCTGCCGCGGCACCGACCAATAGCGCAGGCATGCCTTCGGGCCCGCAGCTTTCCGGTTCCCCCGATGTACGTTTCGCATAAAGACGGTTCACGACTGCGTATTCAACTTCATTTGCGTCGCTGAGGATGTCGCGTTCATCGAAACGCAAGACGTGAGTGAAGTTCTCAATTCCCGTGACGTACTTATATCTCACCCGTGGCTCGATCACGTGTTTCCACTTACGGCCGAATAGTTCATGGTCAAAGATCCGGTCGAGCGCGGGAGGGCGCATTTCGACGGCGCCTTCAAGCGATTTTCGATTCAGGGTTTTGCTGATGGCAGAGCCGACATCGGTGATGGCCACGCCAGCCGACGGAATGAGTTGCTGCGTGTAGATGGTGTCACGCAGAGAAAGCTCCGGGCGAAAAGCCCAACCCTTGAAAATCAGAGGCAAAGAGACATCGGGATTCAGGTCAAAACGACCGAGCAACGGAGCGGTGCTGAAGTTGGGCTCGCTGCGCGAGAGCCCTTCGGCTGCGGCCTCGAATTGGCCGTGAAAGGGTGTGCTGCCAAGCTTCTGGTCCACGCTTGAAGTCTCGGCGCCAGGAGCATGCAGGATTGTGATCACGTCTCCGGCAGTGGTGCTTTCGAAGTTCTGATATCGGCGGGTAGTGGCATTCAAAAACAATCCGCCGGTGGTATTGGATAGGAATGCCTGGGAACGTACTTCCGAGCTGACCGCCTGCGAGAAAACGTCGCTGAAGGCCAGGCGAAAAACGTAGGAGCTGAGATAGTCGATGTTAGCGACACCGCGAAAATTGTGCGCGAACGCTGCTTCCGAGTTGAGGTGGGCTTCCGTGCCGCCCTGGTTTACTCCGTCGAGCCCGCGGTCGAAGACACTGAAAACAGTCAGGTCGAGAAATGAGTCATCCGCAGGCCGCGCGCGGAACTCTGCGCTCGGCGCCCATCCCCTGCGGGAAAAGTATTCGGTTCCGGCGTGCAGATCCATGCTGCGGTTGATCGCCCAGAACACGGATTCGCCCGCCGTATAGCCGCGAGTAGAAGAGCGCCCAAGATTGGGAAGAAGAAATCCAGACTGGCGTGGCGATTTCTGCACAGGGTGGGTGGCAAAAGGCAGATAAAGAACGGGGATGCCTTCCATGCGAAAACTGCTGTGATAGATCTTGGCATTGCCGCCAACCTCCACCTCGGCCTTATGCGAGGAGAATTGCCATTTTGGACGAGGCAGCTCGCAGGTCGTGACTGTGCCATCGATGACGATGTAATGGTCTGGCGAAGTCTTCTGTACGACGCGGCCCGTGAAAAAAAATGGATTCGAATTGGTGAACACGGTCCGGCGTTTCTGAATCTTCAAACCCAGACTTCCCCTCACAGTTTCAAAAGTGCCAGTCTCACTTTGAGTGTTGTACTTTCCGCGCGCTGCTTCGATATGTTCGTCGTTGAGTCCGCCCTCAAGCACAAGGTGGCCTTCGGCTTCAATCTCTCCGCTATCGGAGTTGTAGGTTACATCGTCTCCGGAGAATGTGTAGCTGCCATAGTCAATTTTCACATTGCCATGCAACTTGTAAACTGGCCCTTCCTTCTCCTGCCGTTCGGCCCTGATGGTGACCGGCAGAGATGGCTGGAGGGCAGGATTGGCAGTACTAACCTGCGGAGTTGAGGCTGGAAGCAACTGGCTGGTAACTAACCGCGGCGCGAGTAGCAGATGACAAAGCACCGCCGCCGTGATAAGCAATCGAGTGCGGGAAGGCATCGCGAGCGCATGGAGTCCAGACACCGGACTTTGCGTGAAAGTAACACGTTCGCGACTCCCGAGGCAAAGTACAAGGCTTTACACGTTTTAGTATGAGCCCACCGGAGACCCAATCCGATTCTGAACCAGCATCAACGTATTTCGATCCTGAAGCGCCCGACATGAGTGAACAGCAATTCTCCGCCAGCCTGGAAATTCCGCTCGAAAGGCCAATCTTTGTTGTTGATGCGCCGATAAGCTCCCCAGAAGAGGTGGAAGAGAATCCTGTTGCTGCCGCCGCCTCGGTAGAAGCGGCGAAAGCATCTTCAACTGCCGCCGTCCAAGGAACTGCAGGGGAACTGAGTCGTGGGATGCTAGGCGAGGACTCAATCCCTCCATCATCCGGGACTGATGGCGACGACTGGCGCGATCTCGTCAGCGCAAAAATCAATACCTACAGATCACGCAAGCCCCGCATCGACCGGTACCCATCGTTGCAGCTGCAATTCGAGCAACGTACATACCGCAATGCAGGTCGCTCGGAAACGGGGGGCAATACGTCGACGCCAATGAGTGAGTTGGTGAGGCTCGAGGAGTCCTCCGGACCCGTGGTTGCCGTTTCAACAGAAGCAACGGCGCGTGTTCTCGAGTTTCCACGAGCAAACGCTCTGCCGGTACGACAAGACGACCTTGCCGATCCGATAATTGATCGTCCTCGAATTGTGGAAGCGCCGGAACTGCTGCCCGCCCCCCCGGCGATGGGAGGCATTCTGATCGATCCGGTGCAGGAACCGGAACCTGAGCGGCGCCCCGGCTTCGATATGCCTCTACAGTCTGCGCCACTGTCACGGCGCCTGTTGGCCGGCGGGACAGACCTTCTGGTACTTGCGACTGCCATAGCGGTATTTGAGTCGATTGTTATCCGAGTCGCTGGCCCACTCACGTCGCGCGCGTCTGGAGAGCTCGCAATTGGCTTGCTAGCCTTCCTGTGGCCGACTTACCAATACTGCCTGCTGGTTTTCTCCGCAACGACCCCCGGATTGCGTCTTTCGAAACTTGCCGTGACGCGGTTCGATGGAACCGGTGCTCCCAAAAAGCTCCGGCGCTGGCGCGTGCTGGCGTCTTTACTCTCCTGCGTTTCTCTCGGTCTTGGATATGCCTGGTGCTTCCTGGATGAAGACCAACTTTCCTGGCATGACCGCATCACGAGGACGCATCTTGCCCCCACAAACCCAGCGTCGGGGCCGAGCCGTATGTTAAAGTCCTAAAACTACGAGCAGTTACCCATTCCATGCCCACAGCTCTTGACAACACAAAGCGGCCAGCGGTCCGGGTGTTTGTCGCGACCACGGTGTTGTTGAGCTTTATTTCCTTCTGGCGTGCGGCAGCGATCGTCCTTTCCGACCTCGGATCATCTGCGTATTACGTCGGCGGCGACGCTGAGAAAGTCATTGGCAAGAGCGCTCCCTGGTTCATTCTCGCCGTGATGCTGTTCGCGAACTGCGTTCGCGCGCTCTACATCGAGTCCACCAGCATGTTCGTTCGCGGCGGCGTTTATCGCGTAGTCAAACGCGCGATGGGTGGCACGCTGGCCAAATTCTCGGTTTCCGCGCTGCTCTTCGACTATGTACTCACCGGCCCGCTCAGCTCCGTAGTCGCAGGACAATATCTGGCTGGTTTTATTGAAGACATCGCCCGCTATACAGGCCACCCGCTTCGCCATTTTCCGGGCGACACCTTTGCCGCGTTTTTCGGCATTCTAGTCACGATCTACTTCTGGTGGAAGAACACGCAAGGAATCCACGAATCCAGCCAGAAGGCCATGCAGATCATGGAGATCACGACCGTCATGGTTGTGATCCTCATCATTTGGTGTACGGTCACTTTGTTTCATGTGCCGTTCCAGATCCCCCCGAACCCCCTCAAGTACGAAATAACCCTCGATAAAGAATCCCTCGGGTGGTTATTCGCGCTCAAGAACAGCTGGATGACGCACTTGACCTGGTTCATCGTATTCGTCGGGTTCGGCCATTCGGTGCTGGCCATGAGCGGTGAGGAAACTCTCGCGCAGGTAAATCGCGAGATTGCGCACCCCAAGCTGAAGAACCTGAAAAAGGCGGCGGTTGTAATTGGAATCTATGCTCTTCTGTTTACCGCCCTCACTTCCTTCTTCGCGGTCATGATTATTCCCGACAAGGTGCGTCCCGAGTATTTCGGGAACCTGATTAGCGGAATCACGATGCACTTGTGGGGCCCGTCGTGGGCCAAACTGACTTTTCACGGCTTTGTTGTCCTGGTTGGGGTCCTGATACTTTCAGGCGCGCAGAACACGTCGATCGTCGGCGCCAACGGTGTTCTCAATCGCGTAGCGGAAGATGGCGTCCTCACCGAGGCCTTCCAAAAGCCGCATCCCAAGTATGGCACCAGCTACAGAATCATTAACCTTGTGGTCGGCTTGCAGTTGCTGACCATCATCCTGACCCGCGGCAATGTGTTCACCCTAGCTGGACTGTACGCGTTCGGGGTGGTGTGGAGCTTTTCCATGATGGCGCTCGCGGTGCTGGTCCTGCGCTACACAGAACCAGCCAAGCGCGAGTGGAAAGTTCCCGGAAATATTCCTTTGGGCAAAGGAAGGGAGCTGCCGCTCGGAGTGATTCTGATCGCATCTGTGCTGTTTATGACCGCGCTGGTAAATTTCTTCACCAAATACCAGGCTACGATTGGCGGGGTTTCGTTCAGTCTTGTCTTCTTTGCTCTGTTTACTTACTCGGAGCGTCGGGCTGCCAGGCAGCGCACAGGACGTCCCGAGGGCCTCGATCAGTTCCGCGTGTACGGCAATGAAGAACCGGGAAGCACGACGCTCGGCGTCCGCGCGGGCAACATTCTGGTTGCGATCCGAGATCCCAAGAACCTGTACTACCTGCGCGAGGTTTTGAGAAAAACGGATACGAGACAGCAAGACGTCGTGGTCATGACCGCCAGGCTATACCACCGCGAGCACTCATTCGGCGGCAGTACGGTCTTCGAAGCCAGTCAAGTTTTTGATAACTACGAGCAGCAGTTGTTCACGGCCGCGGTGGCGGCCGCCGAAAAGGAAGGCAAGCCAATCTCGTTGCTTGTGGTCCCTGCAACTGACGTGTTCGACGCTATCATCGTTACCGCCCAGCGGCTTGAGTCCAGCCGCATCGTGTGCGGCCTTTCAAACAAGCTAAGTCCAGACGAGCAGGCCAAGCTAACTGGAAACGCCTGGGAACGGCTGCCTGATCCGAAGCCGCGAATCATTTTGGAAGTCCGTCTGCCCAATGGCGTGTCTCGCGAATACTACCTCGGGCCACACACCCCGCGTCTACGCAATCAGGACTTGGATCTGCTGCATCGCTTGTGGCTTGAAATTACCTCTGACCCGCGGTTCGCCGGAGCACACCATTACCATGTGGTCGCGGTTGCCCTGGAAGAACTGGAACGCGAGCTGCGGAGTGAAAAGCGTTCTGAAGTGCTCGACAAACTTTGGCAAGAACTTCAAAAGCGTTCTGATGACGAGAGCTGACTCGTCAACCCTGGCGAAGCGCTCACCTAAGTTGCGACACTTACACCCAGACAAGTAGAATTACGTTGACGTCGAGTCCCGCAACTTTGCGGGAGCGGGGGATCCTCACCGGAAGCAATTCCGACGGGGCGTATCCGTTACACCGGCCCAACCGGTAGACGGTAGGACACCTTTCAGTCCGAGCCCGACAGCTAACCTCGCAGACGCGGAAAGGGGTGCGCTCCCCGGCTTTTGAGCGCGCGGTTTAATGCCATCTTCACAAGAAAATCCTAAAGGGCGGAGCGGCAGCTCTGCGGCTCGGGTCTTAGTTGCCAGCAGCGCCATGCTCGCCTTCATCTCCTTTTGGCGCGTTGCCGCCATCGTGCTCAATGACATGGGCTCGTCGGCCTTCTACGCGGGTGCCATTTCCGAGCACTTCGTCGGGAAAACCGCTCCCTGGTTCATCTTGGCCATTATGCTGCTCGCCGGGACAGTAGCGGCCCTCTACATCGAGAGTTGCGGGATGTTCGTGCGCGGCGGTGTTTACCGCGTGGTGAAAGAAGCCATGGGCTCAACCCTGGCCAAGTTTTCCGTTTCAGCGCTGATGTTCGACTACATCCTGACTGGACCAATCAGCGGCGTGTCAGCAGGCCTCTATCTGGTCGGCCTGCTGAATGAGCTTCTGCACTACATTCACTCGAATGTCACAATTCCGATGAACGGGGGGGCGGCGTTTTTTGCGGTGCTCGTGACTATTTACTTTTGGCGAGAGAACATCAAGGGCATACCCGAATCGAGCGAGAAGGCTTTGCGCATCATGTACGTGACCACCGTGATGGTAGTCATGATGGTCGCGTGGTGTTGCTACACGCTCTTGGTGAAGGGTGCGCATCTTCCACCCTGGCCGCACCTGCGGAATATTACTTACCTGACGGGAGCGCATGGAGGCGCGCTCGGCTGGCTGCGGCATTCGTCGCTGCCCAGAACGATCGGACTCATCGGCATTCTCATTGGCCTCGGCCACTCCGTTCTCGCCATGAGCGGCGAAGAAACCATGGCCCAGGTTTATCGCGAGATCGAGCATCCAAAGCTACCTAACCTCAAGAAGGCCGCTCTCGTTATTTTCCTCTACAGCTTGGTTTTCACCGCCGGCGTGGCGTTCTTTGCGGTCATGATCGTCCCCGACTCAGTACGCGGCAGCTTCCAGGACAACCCAATCGGCGGTCTGGCAATGTACCTGACGGGGCCATTATCGCTCCGGCTAGCGTTCCGTGCGTTTGTCGTGGTGGTCGGCGTCTTAATGCTGGCAGGTGCGGTGAACACCGCCATCGTCGGGTCGAACGGCGTGCTGAACCGTGTCTCCGAAGATGGAATTCTTCCGGAGTGGTTCCGCAAACCGCATCGCCGTTTCGGCACTTCTTACCGCATTCTCAATCTGGTTGTTGCCCTCCAGCTGGTCACAATCATTCTCAGCCACGGCGACATTTTCTTGTTGGGCGAAGCTTATGCGTTTGGCGTGATGTGGAGCTTCTCCATGAAGGGACTCGCGGTGCTGGTGCTGCGCTACAAAGAACCGGGCAAGCGCGAATTTCGCGTGCCGCTGAACATTCAGATCGGAAAAACTGAGATTCCCATTGGGCTCGCGGTGATCACGCTTACGCTAATTGCCTTGTGCGTCATCAATCTGTTCACCAAAGAAGTTGCAACAATTTCCGGCGTTGCTTTCACGCTCATTTTCTTCGCGGTTTTTGAGATCTCGGAAAAGATCACTCGGAAAAGAGCCAGTGCGAATGCTGAACTCGATCAGTTCAACATAGAACCAGGCGACGACCTGACTCCAAGGGCCCTCGGCGTTCGGTCGAAGAATGTGCTGGTGATGATCCGGAATTACAACACACTCTACAATCTCGGAGCCGTTCTCGACCGCGTCGACGCTCGTAAACAGGATGTCGTAGCGCTGCATCTTCGTTTTCTTGGACGTGGCGAAGGTGGAGAGTACGAGTTGGAACCGGAGCAGCTCTTCAGCTCCGAGGAACAAATTCTGTTCACTCGCGCTTTGGCCTTGGCGGAAAAGAAGGGCAAGACCATCCATTTGGCGGTCGCGGGTGCTACCGAAAAATGGGATGCCGTCTTGCGGGCTGCCCAGAGTCTTCAGTCCTCAGTGGTTGTTTTGGGAGCTTCTCCTAACCGGCCGGTGACCGAAGAAGCCCGCATCGCCGGTCTGGCATGGGAGCGGTTGCAGGATCCCAAACCGCAGTTGACGCTCGAAATCGATTTTCCCAACGGACAGCAGCATATCTTTTATCTTGGCCCGCATGCCCCGCATCTCACGCCCAAGGAGGTTGATCTGCTGCACGGCATCTGGCTCGAATTGAGCAGTGACGTTGCTCCGGAAGAGCTCCATCATCATGACGTGGTGCATTTTGCCCTGCAAGAACTACGGCAGGAACTGAGCAACTCTCAACGAGAGGAAGTCCTGCGCAGGCTGAGAGAGCATTTGCGGCAAATCAAAGATCGGCGTACGCCGCCGTCGTAAGGAGTGCCCGTGTGGGTCGGACATTCCTGTCCGACGCCTTTGTTTTTGCCTTTGCTTGTGCGTTTATGGCCGGAACATTTCTGTTCGTCGGACCGCCCCGGTGTGGTTCTGCACTTGTCGGGCAGGAATGTCCGACCCACACGGGCCGCTGTTACCGCCCTCTGCTAACATCGTTGCGTGGCTTCGAACTCCAACCTTCGCCTGCGATTTGCTCCCTCTCCCACCGGACATCTCCATGTCGGCAACGCGCGCACCGCGCTCTTCAACTGGCTGTTTGCTCGCCAAAAAGGCGGCACGATGGTGCTCCGCATCGAGGACACCGACGTAGACCGCAGCGAGGCGCGCTTCGAAGATCAGCTCATAGGCGATCTGAAATGGCTTGGGCTTGATTGGGACGAAGGTCCGGATATCGGCGGCGCTTATGGGCCCTATCGGCAATCCGACAGGCTGCCGATTTATCGCGAGCATGCCGACAGATTGCTGAACGAGCACAACGCATATCTCTGCTTCTGCACAGAGGAGGAATTACAGCACGAGCGAGAACGCGCCTCGGCGGAACATCGCCAGCCAATTTATTCCGGAAAGTGTCGCGCGATTGATCCGGCAGAGGCGCAACGCCGCCGGACTGCCGGTGAACCTTGCGCTATTCGCCTGCGTATTCCCGGCCACCCGATCAGATTTCATGACATTGTTCACGGCGCGGTAGAGTTTTCCAACGAGGTCGTGAGCGATCCCATCATTCTGCGCTCGTCGGGAATGCCGGTTTACAACTACGTGGTCGTTATAGACGATGCCCTGATGAAGATCACTCACGTGATCCGCGGCGATGACCATCTATCCAACACGCCTAAACAAGTAGCTTTGTACGAAGCTCTGGGATGGCCGGTGCCCGAGTTCGCGCATCTCTCCACAATTCTCGGCGTCGATCGCGAGCGCCTCTCGAAACGCCACGGCACAACTTCAATCGCCAACTTCCGCGACATGGGAGTTTTGCCGGAAGCTCTGGTAAATTACCTGGCTTTGCTCGGATGGGCGCCGCCCGGAGGAACGCGCGAAATCTTCTCGCGCGAAGAGTTGATCAAGGAATTTTCGCTCGAGCGGGTCACGCCTTCACCCGCGGTGTTCGATATGGAGAAACTGTACTGGCTCAACCGGCATTATATGGCGCACGGCAATCCGGAAAGATTGATCAATCTGCTCGCACCGTACGTTAGGCAGGCGGGGTTTCTTGGACCGCGTACAACTGATGACTCACAGGTTCCCGATCCTCAAGGTACAGATGAGCGGGAGTTTGTCGATCTTTTGGTGAAAACGTTTCTTCCCGTGGATCGCCTCGATCGTATTCCCGAAAGGCTTTCTGAAGTTCTTGGCTATGATCCAAAGGTCGCTCTGGCTGCTCCTGACAATGCTGAGGTGCTTGCCTGGCCAAATACAGACGCCGTGCTAACGCGGTTCACAGTCAAGATTCTGGAAGATGAATCCGCGCGCGAAGGCAAGCTCACTGCGGAGCAGTTTAAGAAGATTGTCAATCAAGTGAAAGCCGAGACGGGAGCAAAAGGCAAAGAGCTCTTCCATCCCATTCGGATCGTAGTCACCGGGTCGCACTCCGGGCCTGAGTTTGACAAACTGGTCCCCATTCTCGAAGAGGGGAGTCATCTGGCCCTGCCGAAACATGTGCTCGACGTACGTGAGAGAGTAGAGGAATTCGCGAGGGTGCGGGGGAAATAAAAATTCAGAGCAAGCTTTGTAGCGCCGGTCCCAGAATCGGAAATTCGAATTCAAAGCCGCTAGCCAGCAACTTCCTCGGTTCTACTCTGGCGCTGGCCAGCAGACCTTCATCAGCCATCTCTCCGAAGGCAAGTCTAGCCGCGAAAGCTGGTATCGCAAGCTTTGCCGGACGCTTCAGCAACTCCGCCAGAGTCTTGGTGAACTCGGCGTTGGTCACGGGATTCGGCGCAACCATGTTGACTGGGCCGCTCAGTTGGCCGGGCGAGGACGCCCGGCTCTCCACATTCTCTTTGTACAAGATGTGATTCACTGCGGAAACTAAGTCATCAATGTGGACCCAGCTCCACCATTGGTATCCATCGCCGATTTTTCCCCCGAGGCCGAGACGGAATGGCAACAGCATTTGCTTCAGCGCTCCACCGTGGCGGCTCAAGACCAGTCCGAGTCGAAGATTCACGGTGCGAACACCGGCCTCCGCGGCGGGCTCGGTGGCAGACTCCCATTCGCGGCAAACTTCCGAAAGAAAGCTATCGCCGGACAAGCTCTCCTCGTCCAGGATTTCTTCGCCGCGATTGCCGTAATAGCCAACGGCGGAAGCGCAGATGAAAGTCTTGGGCGACTTCTGTGCGTTTGCGACGGCTTGCGAGAGATTGTGGGTGCTCACGACACGGCTGTCGCGGATGCGGTTTTTCTTGGATTCTGTCCACCGTCCGGCGACGCTCTCTCCTGCAAGATGAATGACGGCATCCAATCCGGAGACGAGTTCCGGTGGGACAGGGCGCATCGGATTCCACCTGAGTTCGTGAGAATCTCTCGGTGACCGCCGCACCAGCCGGGTGACCTCGCAGCTAGGGGACTCCAGCGACGGCACCACGGCAGAGCCGATTAGTCCGGAAGCACCGCTGATAAGGACCTGCGTCATCGCCGACACTGTAGCATGTTGTGGGTCAAGCGTTAATGCCCGGCGGATGGAGCTCGCAGAGCGCCGGTCTACGGCACGCGGACTACAATTGTGTGACCCGGATTTAGCCCCGGATTCACACGGATAAACGCAAGAAGGTTCATCCGTGTGAATCCGTGTAGATCCGTGGCCAAGAAGGCATATGAGCTTGTTCCCGACAACGCCGCCTCGCGAAAGTCCGAATGACCGCTCCCGGCCATTGGCCGATCGCATGCGTCCGCGTACACTCGACGAGTTTGTGGGTCAGGAGCACCTGATCGCGCCCGGCAAGCCGTTACGAGCGCAGATCGACCGCGATGATCTTGGCTCTCTTATCTTTTGGGGACCGCCCGGCACCGGGAAAACCACTTTGGCGCAAATTATTGCGCACATGACTCGCGCAGAATTCATCGAGTTCAGCGCTGTACTCTCCGGAATCAAGGAAATCAAGCAGGTCATGGCCGAGGCGGAGCGGGCCCGCCAATACGGGACGCGCACTATCGTCTTTGTCGACGAAATTCATCGCTTCAACAAAGCGCAACAAGACGCGTTTCTCCCGCACGTAGAAAAGGGCAACATTCGGCTGATCGGGGCGACGACGGAGAATCCCTCATTCGAAATTATTTCGGCGCTGTTGTCCCGCAGTCGTGTGTACGTGCTCAAGCCGCTCACGGCGGAGCAAATTGTGTTGCTGCTGAGGAGAGCGCTGGAGGACAGCGAACGCGGCCTAGGCGTCATGAATCTACCGGCGAATGATGAGGTGCTTCGCCAGATCGCTGCCTACTCCAGTGGCGATGCTCGTAGCGCCTACAACGTGTTGGAAGTTGCGGTGGCTTTGGCGCTGGAAAAACCGCGCATATCCAAGGAAGAAACTCCAATTCCCCAAAGAACGGGGAGGGGTGGGGCACCCTCAGGGATGGGCCTAACGCAACCCGAGATCACAACTGATATCGTGCAGGATGCGCTGCAGAAGCGAGTTCTCCTTTACGACAAGGCCGGCGAAGAACATTACAACCTGATTTCTGCCTTGCACAAATCCGTTCGTAATAGCGATCCCGATGCATGCCTATACTGGCTCGCGCGAATGCTGGAAGCTGGCGAAGATCCGCTCTACATCGCCCGTCGCGCGGTTCGCATGGCAGTCGAGGACATCGGATTGGCCGAGCCCAACGCGCTAGCCTTATGCATGGCAGCGCGCGATGCTGTGGATTTCATAGGCATGCCGGAAGGCAATTTGGCGCTGGCGCAGGCGGTGGTGTATCTGGCGATTGCGCCCAAGTCCAATGCGCTCTACACCGCATATTCCGATGTGCAGCAGGATGTGGAGCGCACCGCAGCGGAGCCAGTGCCCCTTCACCTGCGCAACGCCCCGACGGGACTGATGAAACACCTCGGTTATGGACAGGGATATCAGTATGCGCACAACCTTGAGAGCAAAGTCGCCGACATGCAGTGTCTGCCCGACAATTTGAAGGACCGCACATACTACCATCCGACCGGCGAAGGCATTGAGAAACGTATTCGAGAACGATTGCAGGAGATCAGAGACAAACGCAGCACCAACGAGAAATCGTAAATTTTCACACAGAACCACAGAAAACCGAGTTGGGGCCCCACGCTCTCCATGTCTTCACGTATCCGAGATTTCTCTGTGCCTCGGTGACTCTGCCATGAAAATACCCGGCTAGGCGGCGACGGTTCGCTCTAGGGTTACGTTGTAGCCCAGGCGCTGCAATCGACGAACAAGGTTCCGGGTAAGGTTCTGCTGGTTCAGATACAGGTCGCCCAGTTCGTGGTACGGCACTTGCTGGCCCAGCATGTGATAGACCGCGGTCAGGATCTTATGGGCGATAGCCACCGCTGCCCGTTTGTGTCCCCGCCGTGCTTTGAGTCGATAGAACTTCTCCCGCAGGTAGCTGCCCTTCTTGCGCGAGGCGGCGAAAGCAGCCTCCAGCAAAGCAGTCTTCAGA